>PDWI01007389.1_pt1 | contig 13374 bp, 20 predicted proteins | sample 1430891 | NCBI WGS metagenome assembly PDWI01 (sample SAMN01162508, study PRJNA174530) | Oral metagenome, whole genome shotgun sequencing project. | biome: Marine environment; feature: Marine mammal; material: Swab sample of the gingival sulcus; isolation source: swab sample of gingival sulcus... | reverse complement strand
GTTTTTCGGGGTTTTGAAATAACAAAGCCCGACAGTTGTGGCGACTGGTCGGGCTTTTTTGTGTCCGGTGCGATGTTTAGGCGCATCCATCGGGCGTGGCTCAACCTATAAGAGGTAGGTCTCACGTGTTTGATTTTATCAAATTTCTGGAGATTTTGTTCAAGATGGAAGCGAAAACTTCAACGGAAGGTGCGGATCGCGCTGCAAATAAGATGGCGTGGGCGGTTTTTGTTTTGTTTGCCTGTATAGGGGTGGCCGTGCTGATCTGGCGGATTGCGCCAAACGGTTTTTTCTGAAGCTAACTTATTGATTTTTCTTAAAAGTAACAATTTGTAACTTTTGAATCTTTCTTAAATGTTGCAAAACATTTAGAAGTTTTATATATTCGCCGCATGGAGATAAAACGATCAGAGCTCAACAGCAAAATAAGAGCAGTCTTCGAAGAAGCAAAGGATAATCCTGTGTTTATTACTCACTACAATGAGGTGACGACTGTTTTGATTAGCAAAAAAACTTATGATGAGTGGAAAGCTATTGTTGATCTACACAAGGAGAACGTGCAGGAATCTGATTGATCAGGATGGTGCGCCCCGCTTGAATGCGCCAACACTCAAGCGACACGGCTTCCATAATTCAAACCCAGCTAAAAGGTACTTGAATCATGACAAACGCAAATGCTATCACTATTGGGCATACAACAAAACTTAATATCATCATCTACAAAGATGAACCTGTTTTAACATTCAAGATGGTTGATGAGGCTCATGTAAAGACAACAGAGACCGCTAAGGTCAACTTCAACCGAAACAAAAAGCGTTTCATTGAAGGCAAGCACTATCACATGGTGCAATACGCCGAAGCAGAAGCCCTGAAGCCTTATGATGTAGATGTTCCGCCGCGCGGTTTAACCCTGATTACCAAACGTGGTTATTTGTTGTTGGTGAAGTCATTCACTGACGATCTGGCGTGGGAAGTGCAGGAGCAACTGGTCGATCATTATTTTGAAGGTCAAATTCAGGCGATGTCGGTTGTTGGTGAGCCTGAGTTAATCACCATGACTCAATACTACGAACTGAAGCGTCGTATCGAAATGATAGCAAGTGGATTCCACATGAAGGAATCGGTTAAAGATAAGTTGGCGAATCTGGTGCGGTTTCACCTGAATATTGGTGGTTTGCGTGATGTCTTGGCGACTGACTATCACAAGGCGATTGCCATATTGGAAGATGCAGACCGCCAGAGTAATGAAATACTGAGCATGCGGATTGAGCAGGAAAAACTGATTATTGATGAATATGTTTGTGCCGGTATTCCATTCACCGGAACTTTACGCAAGGAATTTGTCAAGCAGTTTCAGTTGCGATTACCGAAAGCACCCAACTGGCGTGATGTGGTGAAACAATTGGAAGCACCGGATGATGATGGCCCAGAGCCACTGCCTCAGTAATAAAATTAGTAATAATTTGTCGTTAAAAATGTAAAAGCCTGATCTGGCAGCAGATCGGGCTTTTTTAGGCAGCCTGAGAAATATCCAGCTTCACATGGTAGCCAATCGCATCCAGCATATTAACCAACCGGTCGACGGTGCATTTATCAATACGGCCTTTCAGTACGTCATTTAAACGGGGCTGGGTAACGCCGAGTCGTTCGGCAGCGGCAGCCTGTGTCAGGCCGGAATGCTTCACAAACTCGGAGATTTCAATCATTAATTCGGAACGCAGTTTCATATTAGCGGACTGCTTGGGTTCCAATGCGTCCCAGACGCTTGCAAATTCTTGTGCCATTACTGATACCTGCGGATAACATCTTTTAAAACAGACTTGGCGTAGTCAATGTCTGACTTGGCCGTTTTTTGAGTTTTCTTCTGAAAAGCATGTAGAACATGAACTTTGTCATCAAATTTAGTGATATACATCACCCGAAACTGCTCGCCAATCTGAATACGGATTTCGCGAACACCCTGCCCGACGGTGGAGAAGGGTTTCCAGTTTTCAGGATCAAGGCCACGTTGCACACGATCCAGCTCGTAGCCAGCGCGTTGGCGGGCATCGTCGGGAAACTCCCGGATAGTGTCCAGCGTATTGCCCTCAAAAGAGATGGTTTTCATGGCTCCGATTATATCACATTTGATATAAAAATAAGGGTGTTTATTTGATGCAGACCCAATGGCCTGACCTACACAAACCCGCTACTCAGGCAAATCTTGCCAAGTTATTGGGTTTGGCACGTTCCACGATTCACGGATACCATGAGGCGGGTGTATTTACCGAGGGTGAGTCTTTGGGGGTGTGGCTCCGTGAATACTGTAATAAACAGCGCCTGGAGGCTGCCGGACGTGCCAATGAAGATGACGACGAAATGCGGGTAGTCACCATTGCCGAAAAACGCGCGAAAACCCGTAATCTGGAACTGGATGCTGCACAGAAAGAAGGTAAACTGGTCGATAAAGACGATGTGCATACGATGATGCAGCCCGCTTTCCTGCATTTGAAAACAACATTAATGGCAGCAGGAGGCAGAATCGCCAGTGCCATCACTGCCCAGACCGGTCAGCCTGTTGATAAACGTCTGATTGAGGCTGAAATAAGAACGGCGCTCAGTGAGCTGTCAGAATACGAGCCACCGGATATAACGGAAGAATAACAGCAAAATTGCTTAACAGAAGCCCGTCAATGCACGGGCTTTTTTATAACTTATGCGAATGAAACCGGGATCAGAATGTACCTACAGCACAGCTAACATTCGGGCTTCTGCGAGGGCACTCATTAAGCAGTTGTTTGAGTCATTACGCCCGCCGCCGGATTTAAGCACATTTGACTGGTCAAACCAGCGTCGTTATGTAGCGCAAGGCGCATCCGCAACGCCGGGTAAGTTCAATACTGAGGTTACACCCTATATGGAGCTGCTGTATGACATGCTTGATGCGCCGGACGTGCCCGTGGTAGTTGCACAGAAATCCGCACAGGTAGCCTGGACTGAGACGATTAACAACAAAATCGGTAAGCATGCGGACGTTGATCCACTGGGCTGTATTGTCATGTTCGCCAAAGATGGCGCGGCTCGCAGCTTTGAACGCGAAAAACTGGTGCCTATGATTGAAGCCACGCCAGTACTACGGGAGAAAATTAATACATCCCGCAGCAAGGCATCCGGTAATACCTGGGATTACAAAAAGGCGTCCAATGGTTTTTTTATCAAATTGGTGACCTCTCGTTCGCCGGCTTCTGTTAAATCAACAGCGGCCAGCCTGCTGATTGTTGAAGAGCCGGATGACGCGGATAGCAATGTATCCGGGCAAGGTAACTCGATTAAGTTGCTGGAAGACCGGGGTGATACCTTTGAGAATAGTAAAATTGTTTTTGGTGGCACGCCTACCATTAAAGGCTTGTCGCAGGTTGAGGCTGGCTATTCTAAGTCGGATCAACGGGTTTATATGGTGCCTTGTCATGAATGTGGTGAGTCTCATGAGCTGGATTTTGAATACCTGCTGTGCCGGGAATTTGATGATGGGTATGAGCATGAAGTGTACGGCAAGCTTGATCCCTCCACGGCTTATTATGCCTGTCCAAAATGTGGCTGTACTTGGGATGACTGGCAGAAAAACCGCAATGTTGCTGATGCAAAGGAGTTTCACGATAAAGGCTGGATGGCGCGGCAGCGCTCCAACATACCTGGTTTTCGTTTTAATGCGTTGATGTCGCCGTTTCCGGGAGCCAGATTCGCCAAATTAATGGCAAAAAAGCTCGAAGCCTTACATAAACTGGCTCAAGGTGATGATACCGACTGGATTGCATTCGTGAATACCCGTATGGGTCAGCCTTATGAATTCGGTAATAGCAACCTGGATGTAGATGCTCTGAAAGAAAAGGCGTTGGATTATCAGGAGGGCACTGTTCCTGCGGGTGGACTGATTCTTACTGCCGGGATTGATGTGCAGCATGACCGCATTCACATGCTGATCCGGGCATGGGGACGGAACGAACAAAGCTGGCTGGTTACGCGGGTGGTTTTATACGGGGCCACAAGTCAAATCAGTGATCCGGTATGGACTGAGCTGGATAAACACTTGTTTTGCCCTTACCCGCACGTTTCCGGGGCGCAGCTGCTGACCAGTGCTGCGTCGATAGATGCTTCAGATGGAACAAATAACGATTCAGTCTATGCTTGGGTGGCAAAGCATCAGGGGCGGGGTGTGATGGCAATCAATGGTGCGAATACTTACGACGCACCGCTGTACCGGGTGCCACCACCATTAAGTAAACAACGCAAAAAAGCAACGCGGGCTGAATCCTACGGGGTGCAGATTTGGCGGGTGGGCACCACAAAAGCCAAAGACATGATTATCGGCACATCAGAGAAAACCGGGCGCTTACGTCTCACCAGTGGGGCTGGTGCGATGTTCTGGTATGCCTCGGTATCTGATGAATATTACGCTGAATTGCTCGGTGAAGTGAAAGCACCGCACCGAAATCTTAAAGGAAAACTGGTCTGGCAACAAAAAGCCGGTTGTCCGGTTGAGGATCTGGACTGTGAAGTTTATAACCTCCATGCCAGTCGCCGCGCCAGAGTGCATCTAATGTCTAATGCGCAGTGGGATGAATATGAAGCCGGGATTATGCAAACCGATTTATTTAGTGGTTCATCCGCGGAGGATGACGATGAAGAAGTACAGAGCGTTTACGGAGGTGTGTAATGGCCTATGAACAAGCTGATCTGGACGCGGTTAATGAATTAATTGCCGTTATGGGTTCAGGTAAATCCGTATCTGAATACGAGGTTCGAGGTCGCAAATTGAAATACCGCGATTTAAGCCTGAGTGAGTTGCAGGCCCTGCGCCGGATGATGTCTGATGATATGGCGGCAGCTTCCGGCGAAGAAACGCCCCGCTATGGTCTGATCATGACCGGCAAGGGGTTGTAATATGGGTTTAGTATCTGCGATTAAAGGTTGGTTTGGGCGTGGTGATACCCATGATGCGATGGCTGCCTCTATGTCGTTTGGTGGTGGAAATTCTGTCTATGAAGGTGCTTCCCAGTCTTACCGAATGGCTGGAAAAGGTCTGTATAGCGGTGGCCCGAACAGTGCAGCATCCGGCAACCTGCGTATACTACGTGCCCGTTCGCGCCATGCTGTCAGGAATAACCCTTATGGCACTAGTGCGATTGAAACGCATGTCACTAATTTGATTGGTAATGGTATCAAGGCCAAGTGGAAAGACCCGGAACTACAGAAGCTTTGGGATAGCTGGGTGAAAACCTGCGATGCCGACGGTGATGAGTCTTTTCATGGTTTACAGGTATTAGCGGCGCGTGGTCAGTTTGAGGCCGGAGAGGCTTTGGTGCGTTTTCATACCCGCTCAAACGTCAGTGGTGTACCGCTAAAATTACAGGTCATAGAAGCCGATCACCTGGACGAAGCTTATAGCGAGGTGCGAACTAAACAACACTGGATCAGAATGGGGGTTGAGTTTAATGACCGTGGTCAGCGTACCCGTTATCACTTGTGGCGCAATCATCCCAGTGATCATATTTTAAGTAAAGGCAATACTCGTCTGGCGATTCCTGCCGATGAAATTCTCCATGTTTTTCGCAAACTACGTGCCGGACAAATAAGAGGTATTCCTGAATTATCACCGGTATTAGTACGTCTGTATGAAATTGACGAAATGCAGGATGCAACACTGGTTAGGCAGAAAACAGCCGCATTATTCGGTTGGATTATTCGTAAACGTGATGTGGGCGAGCCTTATCAGCCCGGTGTGCCCGCTGGCACGATGGGAGCCAATGGTAAAACAGTTAAAAGTCAGAAAAAAATGCCAAAAATCACCAAAATTATGCCGGGTGGCACCCATTACTTGCGGGAGGATGAGGATATTTCTTTTTCACAACCTGCTGATATTGCTGGTATTTATGTGGAATATTTGAAATCGGAGCTACGAGCCGTGGCTAAAGGAATGGGGATTACTTACGAACAACTGACCGGGGATCTGGAAGGAGTGAATTATTCCAGCATCCGGGCGGGGTTGATTGAGTTCCGGCGGCGGATTGAATTTTTGCAGTTGACCCTAATGGTGTTTAAATTCTGCGAGCCGGTGGCGGATAAGTGGCTACGGCGAGCGGTGATGTTTGGGGTGACTCCGGCTGAAATTACACTGGAGAATTACCGAGATTACCTGCCAGAATGGCGGCCGCCGCGCTGGGAGTGGGTTGATCCACTGAAGGATGTGCAGGCTGATTTATTGGAAGTTCGGGCTGGTTTTGCGACACTGGCGAGCAAGCAGCTTGAGCGCGGGAGTGATCCTGATACTACAGTGGAGCAGTTGGAGCGTGAGCAGGATTTGGATATTACGTTGGATAGTAACCCGGCTAAGGTGCAGAAGTCGGGGCAAATTCAGCAAGAAAAACACGAAGATAAGTCACAGCTACAGGAATAATTTTACACCAATGTTACGTTCAGGTGTGCAATAATCCGACTTTTACGTGTTCGAGGAGAAAATTATGAGAGTATTACTTTTATCTGGCCTTGGGATTTTTTTTCCCAGTTTGGTATTTAGCGGCAGTGTCATTACATTAAATAAAAATGAAATGACAGGTGAAATGACTCAGGCTTACCTTGCTGTTTCAAGTAACCACTCAGACCAGACATTTACTGTCACCTGTGAACCAAAGTGGGGGCTAAGTTTCAAGTTTTGTAGGAGCAAGTACAAATACTTACCTGATCAAAGCTGTCATCTGAGTTTTGATTACAAGTTTGATAATGGTCAGATAGAAAAGCATAAATGGAGTTATAACAGAGATTTAGCTAAAGCTTATGCGTCATATAAGCCATTTCTGTTAAAGGTAATGCAGCATAATAAGGTAACCATTGCCCCGTATCCTGATTTACCAAGTATGCCAACACCAGTATTCAATATCGCAGATTTTAAGCACAAAATTAAACAGTTTGGGGCGCACTGTCAGTTAGAGGTTCCCGTTTCTGCCGGCGGTGAACAGTCGCAACAAGCAAAACCAGCACCTGGCTCTAGCTCACCCGGAAATTCTCATTTCCACGGGGATAGACAGCACTCACATCCTCTGCCTGCTCAAGGAGTTGCTCACAAGCACGGGAATGGTGTGGTAGGAACTGCAAAATAGATTTTTAAAAGTGAGTAAACCAAAGCCCGGTCAGGTTACCGCCTGATCCGGGCTTTTTATAGACTTAGGGCTATGCTTAGTGCGCCACACTACCCGTTTGGTTCTCTGTCAGTTCTTTATTAGCCAAACGAATTAACATTCTCAGGGCTTGATTGACTGATTTGGAGTCCTTGAAATGGGCGGCGACATCCTGATCAAGCCGGACAACACCAGCGCTCTGATAGAACTTGCCGCGTACCGCGCCACTCCAGTCAGTTATTTCAGGAATGTCGGAGGTATCAATCTGGTCATCGGGTAACTGCTTCAGTTTTTCCAGTTCCTGAATCTGCTGTTTAGTTAAATTGTTCATAGGCTCGTCTTTCGTGTTTGGTGGCTTTTCGGGCGGATATGATGTGAATACTCTGGTCTTCCAGTAGATGTACAACCAGTATGACACTTAACCCGCCAATACTGCCGATGGTATGCCAGCGTTCCTCTCCGTCTTTGACCCGGTCAAATTTGGTGAGTTGCAGCGGATCATCAAAAACCTGTTGGGCTGTTTCAAAGCTTAAACCATGTTTTTGCTGGTTTCTGCGGTTTTTATCTTCTCTCCAGGTGATATTCATGATTAAGGTTCTGGTTCAGTCGTAGTCTTAGGGCTGTGACTGGTTTTATGGTTTAAATCTTGCTCTGTTTGTTGGTTGGGGTGGTTTTGGTCAAGCCATTGCTGAATGATCCAAGCTGCGAGATTGGTGTGTTTTCTTCCCTGCTTTTCAGCGGCTTGTATTAGCCGTTGCTTTATTTCTGATGTGGTGCGTATGCTGATGTGCTCTGCTTTTGTCATTCTTCTGTTGACTATCTTTAGTGAAAGGTTTTATTATGAATTGTATTCCAATGGAATGCAACAAGAAGACGACCCGCCAAGTGCTGCTACACATTGGCAGGTCTAACCAATAACAACCTAAGGGTATTAATCTTGGAGGCTGTCATGGCTGAAAGTAATCTTATCACAATCGATTTCCACGGTAAGCAACTCGAAACTTTCAAAGAAGGCGATACTGAATGGGTATCCGTTCGTTCACTCTGCGAAGGCATGGGGTTACATACTGAGGCCCAACAAAAAAAGCTCAATGCAAATAAGGAGAAATTCAACACCTCGCTTAAGAGAGGGGTTGGGAAAGATGGCAAAAGTAGGGAAATTTACTGTATCCCTCTAAAGAAAATGCCCGGCTGGCTCTTCACCGTAGACCCAAATCGAGTAAAACCCGAAGCCCGTGAAACTGTAGAACTCTACCAGGAAGAGTGCTTTGACGTGCTTTACAGCTACTGGCATGGCAAAGGGCAACAGTCAAAACCCCAGCAGCCACAACTGCCAGTTATTCAGCCCGAAACCATTACTACCGTAATCACCATTGAGCCGGGTAAACCACCCCGCAGCCAAACCTACGCGGGTAAAGTCGCCCTGGTTCCCTGTGAGGCATTAATCGAATTTGAAAAAGTGGCACTCCGACTACATAGAGATCATATGTTTGCGCTGGAAAAAGCAACCCAGGATTTCCTTGAGGCTGGGGTGACAGCTAAGTCAACACCGGAAAATACAACTCATTTGATGGAGGCATAAAAATCCGCTTGACCATGCCGGGCAAAAATTGATATAAAACGGCTATCCTGACGTTTCGTGCGTCACAAGCTTAAAAGAGCCGGTTCGGAGTGATCCAACCGGCTTTTTTATGCCCGTTTTCATTTCACTACTCCTGAAGTGAGCAAAAAGCCCGGTCTGGCAGCAGTCCGGGTTTTTTTGTTTTGAGTATAAAAAACTAACCGCAATAAAGGCCATACTCCGATGACACAAGCTCAATACCCACACGTCCTCGCAGAATTACTGGGTCGCCCACTGTTGGTTAGTCAACAAAAGCTAAACAACGTACTCACTGCAATTGGTCCACGGATTTTAAGTGCTGACTGGGGCATGGTGATTGAGGCAGAAGAGGTCAAGCACCGCCAGAATGCGGATTATGTGGTAGCAGATGGCGTGGCTATTCTCCCGGTAATCGGTTCTCTGGTGCATCGGGGTAGCAGTATGAATAATTCCGGCATGACCGCGTACCAGGCACTGGATGCTAACTGGGCGATGGCGCAGAACGATTCATCGGTTCATTCAATTATTCTGGATTTTGATACAGGTGGCGGCTCAGTCGCAGGTGTATTTGCAATGGCTGATCGCTGGCACTCAGCTAAAGGCAATAAGAAAGTAGTGGCAGTCGCCAATGATATGGCAGCCAGTGCGGGTTATTTGCTGGCCTCTTGTGCGGATGAGGTGGTAGTCACACCCACTGGTGGCGTGGGTTCTATCGGCGTAGTGATGGCGCACCTTGATGTATCTGCCGAGATGGAGGAAAAAGGCCGGGTAGTCACTTACATCTATGCCGGTGATCACAAAGTAGACGGAAACCCTTATGAGCCATTGCCCGACACTGTTAAGGCCGATCTGCAAGCCGAAATTAATGATATTTACCAGATGTTCACCGCACACGTTGCCAATGCTCGCGGACTGGGGCAACAGGCTGTTATTGATACCCAGGCCCGTATGTTTCTGGGTAAAAAAGCTGTTGAAGCTGGTCTGGCTGACCGGGTGGGTACGATTGAATCTGAGTTTGAACGCCTGAAAGCATCAGGTGTTTCCCGTGGCGCTGGTTCGCGCCGTTTTGCAACCCGAAATTATGGAGAACCATCTATGAGTGAACAAAAAAACAGTGGCGGCGAACCAAACCAGCCAGCCGTCGATAAAGGCGCAGCAACCGGAACATCAGCGCAAACCGATGTACTGGAGCTGACAACCGCCGAACTGGATAAAGCAAAAGCTGAATCCTATGAAGCTGGCGTAACCGCTGAGCGCGAACGTATCACCGGCATTATGGCGGTGGGTACTGAATTGGGGATGGGTGATGCTGTGGTATCGCGCATGATTAATGGTGGTCAGTCGCTGGAAGTTGCCCGTGACCTGATGGCGGGCGTTAAAGAAGATGCGGAAGCGGCCACGCATATTAACACATCACATAGTGCCGGTACTGAAGGTGGTGAGAAGAAAACTGCCACGATTGATACCGCTGCGATTTATGCGGCACGGAATGGAGGTGCTGGCTAATGCCTGGTGATCAAATCCTGACTGAAGGTAATCACTCCGGTGATTTTATTAAAGAGCTGGTCAGCCCGACCCTGTGTTTTGAGCAAATTAAAGTAACAGGCGGTAAATTCCCGGCTGGCTCTGTGCTTTGTTACAACGCTGAAAAGTGGCAGGCTCCGGACGCGGCAGCAGATAATTTCTGTGTATTGTTTGCGTCGGTTGATGCCACTGCGGCGGATATGCCCGGTAACGGTCTGATGCGTCTGGCGGCGGTAAAAGCTGATTTTCTGGAATGGCCTGATGCCATGACCGAAGAAGACAAGGCCGCCATTGTTGAAAAAATGAAAGCAGCTCATCTGCTTGTGCAATAAGGAGCATCAATATGTCTGGAACGAATGTATTTGATAATGACCTGTTTACTTTAACCAGTATGACTGCAGCGATTAATCACCAACCTGCTACACCGAATCGAGTGCGTAATCTGGGGATCTTTGAAGAGCAAGGTATCGCCACGACTACCGCATGGATTGAACGCAAAGCCGGAAAGCTACAATTAGTTGCCAATCAGGAGCGTGGTACACCAGGTCAAAGTTTGGCGCGCGAAAAGCGTGATGCTCTGCCGTTTAAGTGCATGCACCTTCCTCAGAATGATTTCATTATGGCGGATGAAGTACAGAATGTTCGTGATTTTGGTTCTGAATCCAATCTGAAAACCATCGAATCTGTGCGTGATGAAAAACTGGAACGGATGCGGGCTAATCTGGATGCGACTGAGGAGTTTCATCGAGTCGGCGCATTGCAGGGTAAAATCTATGATGCTGATGGTACTACGGTGGTAGAGGATTTATACGACCGTTTTGGTTTAACCAAAACCACTACCGCTTTTGGTCTGACCTCTGATGGTAATGGTGAAAATGATTTTCGTAATAAATCACGAACTATCCAGCGTAATGTAAAAAAAGTGCTGGGCGGTAATGTGGTGGTGAGAGGCTGGATAGCCTTATGTGGAATCGGTTTCTATGACAAACTGGTAGCACATGAAGCGATGAAGCGTGCTTGGGATCGTTTCAACGATAGTGAAATGTTGCGCACGGATCAATCCAAGCCATTCTCCTATGCCGGTGTCGGATGGGAAGAATATGACGGCATGATTGGTGATGATTATCTTATCCCCGAAGAGCGTGCGATATTGATACCGCTGGTATCTGGTCTGTGCTTGACTCGTTATGCGCCCGCGCCGTGGTTTGATACGGTGAATACACGCGGTCTACCGTATTATTCCCGTCCTGGTAAGGAGTCGGACGAATCGCTGGAGTTAAAAGCCCAGTCGAATCCGATGCATCTTTGTACCATGCCTAATGCAATCATCGAATTGAAGCCGTAATCTACTCTGATGTCTGACTACTTAGACCCTGCATTCCAACAGCAAATGAACGCCGACCTTGAGTCGGTTTTTTTTCGCCTGGATGGGTTTGCTGAGTCTGTGCAAATTGTGGATTCAGAGGCAACTTTGGCGATACTGTGGGAACAAGATGTCGAAGTGATGGATGAGGCCGGTACGCTGGATGTGGTGGCGTATGCCATTTCTGTGCAATGCGGCTTGGTGCAGCGTGAGGAAACGGTATTTGTTCGTAATGGTCGCCGTTGGAAAGTAGGGCGCATACTCGAAACATCACCGGACGGCGAAGTAGAGACTTGGGAGGTATCGCCCAGTGTCATTTGATCATAGTTTTAATGATCCGCGTCATTTGGTCGATTTTGATCTGCGTAATATCGATTGCCTCATCCGGCAATTCGATCCGAAGTTAGTTGATAAAGCACTTGATCGCACCTTAAACAGGGTGCAGACCAAGGTCAGCACTTTTATCGCTAAGGATGTGAGTGGTTATTACAACGTATCATCGGCACGGGTAAAAAAAGACCTGTCTATTAAAAAAGTGGTGTCGGGCTACGGTACGCATGAGCGTCCGTCGCGGATTCTTGTCTGGGCGGGGTCGCGTATTGGTTTGACGCAATTTAAAGGCACAGTGAGGGATGTGAAGGTTCAGGCTACCAGTAAGCGCGGCAAACGCTTCCGAACTACCCGCAAAGCAGCGTACACAAAGACGATTCGTCGCGGAGAGCGAAAACGAGTCAAACATAAAGATGGCAGGCTTGGTTTCCCTGCTCACGGCATGGTGGGATATAACCCCGCCGGAGCAAGGGAAAACTACCATTTTTTTGTGCGTAAAAAAGACAGTAAAGGTATCGATGTGGCCCTTTATGGCAAGTCTGTGCCGCAAATGGTAACTGACAAGACATTGAATAAAACTGCTGACATGCTTCATGAGGCCATGCCAGTTGAGTTTAACCGGAACATGGAATACTTTCTCGGCAAGCAAGTGGGGCTTTACTGATGCTGGATATTGAAGCCTTGATAAATTACGTCAATAACGTCGCGGCTGATGAGGCTGATAATCGTTTGCCGGCAGCATGGTCTGCACATTGGGCGTGGACGATGGTTCCGGTAGAGGCCGACAGTCTGCCGGATAACGTCCCTCTGGTAGCGTTTTATCAGGGACGTGAAGTGTGGTCAAAGCGCGAAGGCTCACCATGTCATCAGTCAACTGACCCGTCAGTGCTTGTCGCGCTGTTGATCTGTGATAAACGCCAGTTACCTATGCGCTTAAAGGAATTGCGCTCTGTGCTTTATGGATGGCAAGCACCCAATGACCGGGAACACCGGAGGTTGTACTTGTCGGACGAACCCGGTTTGCCTTGCGATGCCCTGGACATCAAGGGCGACTACATCTGGTGGCAGGATAACTGGTTTACTGCCTACGCAATCAGCTAAAAGCTAAAACTTAAAACCACCTTCTAATCTCCTTTGGTGGTAATACTCAGCCCGGTCTAAATCCGGGTTTCTTTTTTTGGAGTACCCAATATGCCAAGTTACACAAAAGCATCACCCGACGCCCAACCGGTGTTGGTGCATCAAACAAAAATGGAGCCGCCTAAAGTGCCAGCGCCATCCGCCCCTGTGTCCAAGCCTGCGGATGTCCGCAAGCCAGCGCCACAGGCCACATCACCCGCAGAACCAAAACCACAGGAGGGCTAAACCATGCCTGCTGCACAAACCTATAAAATTGAGGAGCTGGC
>PDWI01007388.1_pt1 | contig 13374 bp, 10 predicted proteins | sample 1430891 | NCBI WGS metagenome assembly PDWI01 (sample SAMN01162508, study PRJNA174530) | Oral metagenome, whole genome shotgun sequencing project. | biome: Marine environment; feature: Marine mammal; material: Swab sample of the gingival sulcus; isolation source: swab sample of gingival sulcus... | reverse complement strand
GAGCAATTGAAAGTGCGGATGACTTTCAGGGGTGCTTTTGTGCTCAAACAATAGGGAGAGGGTGACGGGGATGGTTTCATCAGTATTTCCGCGGTAAACGCAGTGATAAACGACATCACAAAAATGCGTTTTTAATTCCTTATCAACGTATTCTGTCGGGTCCAGTGCCAAGCTCTTCGTGTCGATGCGTTCGGCGACATCTTCGGGAAATAACTTGGTGACAAATTCACTAACCGCGGCTTTGTTGGAAAACAGCGCTTTGAAAAGTTTGTCATGGGAATTAATAAGGTTTTTGTTCATGGCGTTGCCTTGCTTTTCCGTGAGATAAGTTTACAAGGTTTAGCGCAAATTGGCAATCCAGCACCATTTGTGGGGGCATGGTTAATACCGCGGGGATACAACGCCTCATCATCGTACGCAGGGTAACGCGTTTGGGTGGGCAATCGTGCGATTATGCTTCGCCAATCGCACCTACGAGGTTAATAACTCACAATTCCCGCGCTACAAACGCCTCCAACCCCTCGCGGTTAACGCGATTGGCGGGTGGCAACACATCCAGTAGCTGTTTGCCGTAGCTTTTTCTCAGCAAACGCACATCGCCAAAAATCAGCACCCCTTTGTCGCGCTGGCTGCGTATCAAGCGCCCAGCCCCTTGTTTTAACAGCGTGGCAGCTTGGGGGATGTAGCAGTGTACAAAGCTATTTTTCCCTTGCTCCTCCAAATAGCGCGATTGCTCGGCAATAATGGGATCGGCGGGGGACGGGAAAGGAATTTTGTCAATCACCACGCAACACAGCTTTTCACCGTGCACGTCCACGCCTTCCCAAAAGCTCACTGTTCCCAGCAAAATGGCATTGTCGCTTTTAATAAAAGCATCAATCAGCTGGGATTTGGGTTGCTCGCCCTGCACAAACAGGTTGAAAGTGCTGTCTTGCAAACGCTTACTGGCCAGCTGTAGGTTTTTATAGCTGGTAAACAGCATAAACGTGCGCCCGCGCGTTTGTTCAATAATCGGCAACACCTCATCAATTAAAGCATCGACAAAACCCTCCGCCGTCGGCACTGGCAATTGCGGCGGCACGTGGATAACGGCATGTTTTTCGTAGTCGTAGGGCGACTGTACAATCAGCGTTTCAATATCCGCGGGTAGCCCCAGCGACAGGCTAAAATGCTGAAACGACTGTCCCAGCGCCAAGGTTGCCGACACAAACAGCCAGCTATCGGCGTAGTAATTCATCACTTGGCGAAAGCGCCCATCTAATTCAATGGGCAGTCGTGAAGCGCGAAAGTAATCCTCGCCCCATTCCAATAGTGCTACCGAAGCCGATGGTTTTTCCGCGCTGTCAGTGGCCGTGTCAGTGGTGCTATCGGCAGTGGCACTGTCAGCAGTGCTGCCTGTGGCGCTGTCATTGGGCTTATTGGGCTTAGGGGATTTCTCAGATGCGCCCTCGTTGGGCTGGTGAGGCTGGCGGTTTTGTGGCGCGGTAAAAATATGGCGAATGCGATTGGCCATGGCTTGGGCGCGGGCGTATAAGTGCGCCAACTCGTCAGAGCGTTCTGCCAGTTCAGCCAAGCCCTCTAGCAGCGGCTTTATCGCCTGCATCAGTTGCTGAAAAGCGCGGTAGGCTTCGGGCAATTGCTTCAATTCGCCCAGCTGAATTTGTCCTTGGGGCTGTTGGGCGCTGAGGGCTTTGTTAAAAGCCTGTACCGCGGACAGCAATTGCGCGGGTACTTCGTCAAAATCGCGCATATCGTTGGCCTCTTGACGGTAGAGATGGCGGGTGTCGCGGGCTAAATCCATCAGCTGTCCCGCGCTTACGTGGTCGGCAAAGGCTTGAGTGGCAATTTTCGGCAAGTGATGGGCTTCGTCAATCACCACCACATCGACATCGGGGAGAATCTCGGCAAAGCCTTCTTCTTTCAAGACAATATCCGCCATCAATAGGGCGTGATTCACCACCACCACTTCGGATTGTCGGGCTTTTTCCCGCACTTTTTGTACAAAGCAGTCGTCGAAATAGGGGCAATCTTTGGACAGACAGTTTTCGGTGGTAGAGGTAATGCGTTTTTGGATGCCTTGCTCACTAGCAGTAAATTCGGCAATTTCTGCCAAGTCGCCGCTAAGGGTTTGCTCTGACCAAGCGCGTATGCGCTGCATTTTGCCCTTTAGTGCGCGGTTCATCCCCATGGAAGTTTTCGAGAAATCGTCAAAGTGATAGTGACAAAAATAATTGCTACGCCCTTTAAGTAGACAAGCCGACACGCGGCGATTCAGGACTTTTTCGATAATGGGGATGTCTTTGAAAAAAATTTGCTCTTGTAGATGTTTGGTCGCCGTAGAAACAAAGACCTGCTTTTTCGCCCCCAGCGTGGGTAGCAGATAGGCAAACGTTTTGCCTATGCCCGTGCCCGCTTCGGCGAGTAAGTGTTGTTTGTGGTGGATGGCGCGTTCAATGGCTTTGACCAAGGTGACCTGCCCAGCGCGCAACTCAAAATGCGACAGGGTGTCGGACAAGCCGCCACCCTGTTGAAAAAGCGCAGTAATAGAGGAAGGTTTATCACTCACGACTGCATGTGGTCAATATTTTATAAGCTCGCAGCTTTTTTCAACGCGCTAGCCGCGCCACTGGCGTTACCGCTGGCTTTGCGCGCCTTGGCTAACAAGCGCCAAATTTTCTTCGCCAATGTGGGGGAGTTGGAAGCGTGAGTGGCTGCCTTGCTGGCAAACGATTCAGCTTGGGCGTATTTACCTTGGGCGTAACGTACTTGCGCGATGTCGTAGAGAATAGTCGCGTTGCCGGGATTGATGCGGTGGGCGCGTTCTAGTGCCGAAGCCGCTTTAGGTAAATTATTGTTTTTGACAGCATCATTGGCTTCTTTTAACAATAGTTGCGTTGGCGTTAGTGACTTTGGAGCAGACTTTGTCGTTGAAGCTACTGCCTGTGGTGGTGTCGCCTCTGCTTTTGTGAGTTGTTGGTTTGCCTGCTGTGACGCATCGGGTTGCGGTTGCGCGTCAACGCGTGGGCGGTTTGGCAACGCAGTGTTGCTGTTGCTCGCGACAGCCGAAGGCATTGTTCCATCAGCCTCAGCAATGTTGGTTTCTTTGCTGGGATACCCAGAAGAAGAGACAACGCTGGTTACTCTTGTTGGTCTTTCCGTTGTTGCGGGAGTAGGGGGGGTAACAAACGGCATGTCAGCAACTGTGTTTACGCTAGGGATGCTTCTATTCACCGTGTTAATCGTGTTATTGATAGGCTGAGGTGTGTTCAACGGACTCGGCGGTAGCGTGGACTGATAAACGGGGCGGGGTTGCATTCTCGGCATGGGGGTTGAAGTACTGTTGAGTACCGAATGCCGCGCTCTAATGGGATTACTGTCGTAGATGGGCGCCGCACGAGGACCATAGAGACCACCGCAACCACCCAACAGCAGAGTTGCGACCGTCATTAGTGCTGGTATTAACGTGGGAGCTAACATGTTTTTTGTTGTTTTTTTCATAATGTATATAAATATAGGTTGTTGTATTGTTGGTAGTGTTTGTCATTATAGCATAAAAGCTAATTGCCATAGCCAAAGGCTTTTAATGCCTTTTGCGCCTCGGCAGCCACACGTTCGTCATCGTTGCGATAGCGAGTGTTGTTATAAGGTTGCGCTGGAAATGCTGGCATCACTTCAATGGGAGGCGGTGAGGCGTAGCATTTGCTACTCCTTTTCGGTTCACTGCCCGCGATAAAGGGCAAGACTTCACTGCGGTGAATACCGCGGCAACTCTCACCCAAAATCTGGCCATTGGTCATATCAATAGGATATTCATAGACATTCCGCGGTATGGCGACATCCAAGGGTTTTTGCGGCAAATCTTTCATAATATCCATCCACACGCGCATGGCACCGTTGCTACCTGACAGTCCTGTACGCTTGTTGGCATCGTTGCCCACCCAGACGACATTGAGGTAATTACCCGAAAAGCCCGCAAACCAACTGTCGCGGTAGTTATCGGTAGTTCCCGTTTTACCGGCAATGTGCAGGTTTTCGGGGATTTTTTCTTTCAGTCTATGCGCGGTTCCGCGCTTGACGATTTCTTGCATCGCCTTAATAATTAGATAGTAAGGTTCGTCAGAAATGACTTTGATGCTTTCCATTGGGTAGCGGGAAACGGGGTTGTCCCAAGCGTCGGTGACGCTGCGAATCACGCGCAACGGCATGCGATAGCCGCCATTGGCCAGCGATTCGTAAATCTGTGCCACTTCGATAGGACTCATGTCCACCGCGCCCAAAGACAGCGAAGGGTAATGGGGCAAGCCTTTGCGCGCCCCCAAATCCTCTAAGCGCCCGACAAAATCCCCAACGCCAATATCCAAAACGATGCGTGCGGTGGGGATATTGTAGGATTTGACCAAGGCATCAATCATGGGCACTTGCCCTTTGTTGCGACGCGAATAGTTTTTCGGCTTCCACACCTTGCCTCCTGCTATCTTGTGCACCAAGGGCGAATCGTCAATAATCGTCGCCAAGTTGTAGCGCTTGGGATATTCCAACGCCGACAAGTATAAAACAGGTTTGAGTAGTGAACCCGGTTGGCGTTTAGCTTGATAAGCGCGGTTAAAGCCATGACGACCCGCTTTGCGGTCACCGACAATGGCGACAATTTCCGCGGTAGAAGTATTTACCAACACCGAAGCCGCTTGTAAAAAGTTGCTACGCAGACCGCGGCGGCGCTCCAACACGGGCAGGGCCGAAGACACGGAACGCTGCACTTCGTCTTGGATAATCGGATCTAAGGTGGTAAAGATATTTAATCCCGCGGCCAAGCGCTCTTGGTCGTATTCTTTTTTAATGCGCTGAACAACGAATTGCAAAAAGGAAAAATAGCGGTTCTTATCCTTGCGTGCCGCGGCGGGCAGTGTGTCTAGTGGCAAGGCTTTGGCTAGTTCGGCATCGGTGGCAGAAATGAGATTGCGCTTGACCATCACGTCCAAAATCAGGGCGCGGCGCTCTAAGGCAAACTTGGGATGTTTAAAAGGATTGGCTTTGCTAGGCTCGCGCACCAAGGCAACCAGAGAGGCAATTTGATGCACGCCCAACTGTCCTAACGGTTTGCCAAAATAGTGTTCAGAGGCCAAGCCAAAGCCGTGAATAGCGCGCTTGCCGTCTTGCCCTAGGAAAATTTCGTTGAGATAGCCTTCTAAAATCTGGGCTTTGGTGTAATTCTTTTCCAACACCAGAGACATCAGGGCTTCCTTGATTTTGCGCGACAAGGTGCGCTCGTTACTTAAATAGTGATTTTTGACAAACTGTTGTGTCAGCGTACTCGCCCCTTGGCGCACCTTGCCGTGTTTGATGGCTTGGAATACCGCGCGGGCAAGCCCTTTGGGGTCGATGCCTGGGTGACTGTAAAAGCGCCTGTCTTCTGTGGCGATAATGGTGTCAACCAAAATTTCGGGGGTGTTGTCTAGGCTAATTAACAGGCGGTCTTGTCCGTGCTTGGGATAAATAGAGCCGATTAATAAGGGCTCAATGCGGGTGATGGTCACTTGTTCTAGGGTTTTGACATCAATGATTTGGCTGATTTTCCCCTCGTTCAGGGTAATGCGAATGAGTTGCTCAGGTTCTTTGGCATCCCAAAAGCCAAAGGCTTTTTTATAAATAAAGACTTGATTGTCTTTGATGTAGTACGTGCTTGGCCCAGAGACCGCCGCATCTTCGCTGTACTCCAAGTAGTTGAGTTCAGTTTTCAGTTTTTTCAGACTTAACGGCTTGCCAATGTAGAGTTCTAAAGGACGCGCATAGACGCGTGAAGGTAACTCCCATAGCGCGCCACCCAAGGCTTCGTCATCCAGTTTATAGCGTTCGGTCAATTCAATGCTGTACAGCCACAAGCTAAAGCAGACAATGAGGAATACGGCCAGACCAAAATACATCGCCAAGTAAAAGAGTTTGACAATTAAGGGCTGTTTCCGCTTGTCATCCCGCGCTTTGCTTTGCGCGGGAGGCAATTTATTTTTTTGTCTTCTTAGCCAGTTAAACATAATTCTTTACCTTTTTATAATCTCATTTGTCTAGGCATGAGGGTCAAAACTATACCGCCACTGCCGCGGCAATATGCGGGTGTGCGCGGTAGTTGTGAATCACAACGTCCTCAAAGCGGTAGTTAAAGACGCTGTCAACGTCAGCAACAATTTCCAGTGTTGGCAGAGGGTAGGGCGTGCGCGTCAGCTGTTGGCGCGCCTGTGCGAGATGATTGCTGTACAAGTGCACATCGCCCCCCGTCCAAATAAAATCCCCCACTTGCAAGCCCGCGGCCTTGGCAACTAACTGGGTCAGCAAAGCGTAACTGGCAATGTTAAAGGGCACGCCCAGAAAGACATCGGCCGAGCGCTGGTACAATTGGCACGACAGCTTGCCATCGGCCACGTAAAATTGAAACAGCACGTGACAGGGCGGTAAAGCCATGTCGTTGACATCGGAAACATTCCACGCATTCACCAACAGACGACGCGAGTCGGGATTGTCCTTAATTTGTTGCATGACTTGGCTTATTTGGTCAGTGGTTGAGCCGTCGGGGTTGCCCCAGCTACGCCACTGTTTGCCATAAATGGGGCCTAGGTCGCCGTTTTCGTCCGCCCATTCGTTCCAAATGCGCACGCCATTGTCTTGTAAGTATTTGATATTGGTGTCGCCCTGCAGAAACCACAACAATTCGTGAATAATGGACTTAAGGTGCAGTTTTTTGGTGGTCAACAGGGGAAAGCCTTCGGCTAAATCAAAGCGCATCTGGTAGCCAAACACGCTCAACGTCCCCGTGCCCGTACGGTCAGTTTTTTCGTGACCGCTGTCCAAGATATGTTGTAGTAAATCAAGATAGGCTTTCATGGCTATTTTTCTCCTTTCGGAGTGTTGCTTTCCGCGCTACCGCGGTATTGCGCGTAAAACATTAGCCCCGCGCCAATGACAATCATTGGGAAAGTGAGTTGTTGTCCGCGGGTTAACCAATCTAGCCAGCCTGTTCCCACATGTCCCAAGTGCGCGTCAGGCACGCGCACAAACTCGACAGCAAAGCGGGCGATACCGTAGCCGAACAAAAACAATCCGCTTAAAAAGCCTAGTTCCCGCGGCTTACGCGCCGCGTAATTCATAATGATAAATAGTAGCACGCCTTCTAACAGCGCCTCGTACAACTGGGAAGGATGGCGCGGCAATGGCCCGCCGTTGGGGAAAATTACGCCCCAAGGGACATCGGTGGTTTCTCCCCACAGCTCGGCATTGATAAAGTTGCCAATGCGACCGAAAAACAAGCCGATGGGCACAATGGTTGTCATAAAATCGCAGGTTTCTACCCAGCCCTTGTTATTTTTGCGCGCAAACAAGAAAATGGCGACAGCCACACCCAACAAGCCACCGTGGAACGACATACCGCCTTCGGTAATCTTGAATAGGTAAACGGGGTTGGCGAGGAATAAATCCAGATGATAAAACAAGACATATCCCACGCGTCCGCCGACAACTACGCCGATAACGGTATAGGTGAGGAGCAAATCGTTGATTTGTGCCTCCGTCCATGTCGGCAAGCGTTTAATGCGGTGCTTCGCCCATTGATAGCCGAGGAGAAAGCCAACCACGTACATCAGTCCGTACCACGTGGGGCCGATAGTGCCGAGTTTGGGGATGTCAACTTGGAAAAGATAGGGGGATATTTCGGGGAAAGTAATCATAAAGTGGGTTATGGGTTAGTTGATGGTTGTTTATTTATTTGGGGGCTTATTATACGCGATTTTTTTCATCCCGCATAAACAAATGCAACAGCGGCGAGTCTTGCGCTGAGGGCGTTTGCATACCTAGCACAGCTTGTAGCAAGCGCGGGGCACTAAACACCGTCAAGCTGTGGCGCGCGCGCGTAACGCCTGTGTAAATCAGCGCGGGCGTGACCAGAGGATGTGGGGCATCGGCATCAAAATGGTCTAAGACCATATCAATATGTGCGTATTCTGAGCCTTGGCTTTTGTGGATGGTCATAGCGAATGCCAGACTGTAATCCCGCGGTAGCAAGGATACGGGCAACTGCCGTTGATCGCCAAAATCAAGATGCCACTCCGCGTCTTCAATCGACCAAAAACAGCGACCAATATCGCCGTTACTGAGCGCTAAATCGGGGTGATTTTTCTCTATCAAAATTTGTCTGCCAGTGTACCAGTCCTGTTGTTTGTGTTCATCCGCATGTCTTTGTTCGCGCCTTGCTGTTGGCTGTGTCTCGCATATCTCGTTGCCCTCGTTATTTTGTATGCGCGCCCGAAATACCTTGTCTAAATAGGTGTTAATGGCTTCACTGCCGAAAGCGCCTTGGCGATTCGCACACAAAATCATACGGGTGGGCAACTGTTGCAACAACGCTTGACCTTGCTGTGGGTAGCAATTGGCCAACTGCTGATAGAGTTTTGGTGCGGCGGATAGACTTGGTAAGTCGTGGCATTGCGACCCTAAATGTTCTATTAGGGCATCGGCATCGCGCTGTAGAATGGCTGTGGCAATGCGTTCAATTTGTGACTGCTCGGCAAAGCGTTTAGATGCCGTGAGACGACAAATGTGGTTAACTAGCGGGGTGTCGCCCAATTTTTCTCGTGGCAAGTGGATGGCGAGTGCAGTTTGCAGTGCGCGGGCAAAGGCATCGCTATAGCGCGGTTCTATTTGGCTGATATCATTAAAAAAGGCGATGGCGTTAATCGGAGGTAATTGGTTGGCATCACCTAACAGAATCAGTTTGGCATCCGCGGGCAAGGCGCTTAATACTTGAGTGAGGACATCACTGGCAATCATTGACGCTTCGTCAATGGCAAGCACTTGGCAACACAGCGGGTTGTCAGCATGGTGATTGGCGCGCCCCGTGCGCTCGCTAATGCCTAGCAAGCGGTGCAGGGTACTGGTTCGCAGTTGTGACAGTTTGTCGCGCGTTGCGGGATTGACGTTATCCAACTGAGACAAAAGAGATTCTTGCAGACGTTGCGCCGCTTTTCCCGTGGGGGCAGCCAGTAAAATATCGCTGTCGGGCTGGTCGAGTAAAATAAGCTCCAATGCCTTGGTGAGTGTGGTGGTTTTTCCCGTACCCGCACCGCCTGTGATTAGCGTGAAAGGTTGGCTGGCGGCGGCAAAAGCGGCAAGCTGTTGCTCTTCACTCAAGGTGCCGCCACTAAAAGTCCAACGCATGTGTGACAGTGCTGTCGCTGACGGCGGACTGAAGCGATGACGCGCGCGCAAAGCGACACTCAATAGCTGTAATTGTTGATAAACGCGACGAAAGGCGACAAACGGCGGGAAGACAATGATAGGGGCGCTACAGGGTGCGCCGTGACTGTCGGGCTTGCCGATGAGCGCGGGCGCGTGTTGCTGTAAGTGCGCCAACGGCGTATCGAGCAGGGTTTCAATGTCGGTAACAAGCATCACGCCACTCGCTGTTTGTTGCGCCTGAAATAGCGCGGCAATGAGCGTACGCGCGCCATCTTGCCACGCCTCATCCACGCTAGCGTGAGTCATTAAGCTATACTGTAGCTGGCGAAGCAAAGGCGAGATGACAGGCATGGGATTTATGGGGTTAGCACCCAAGTTGATGGACGAAATGGACTTATTCCCCTGTTTGCTCAACGAGCTTCTGCATTTTTTCGGCGTGCTTTTGCGCGTCTTGTAGCCCCTTGTTGCCTAGGGTATTTGCCATGTTGACAAGGGGGTTGTCTTCTACGTGCTCTTTTTTCGCCTCGGGCGTTTCAGTGTCTCCGCAGGCGACCAAGGATAAGGTTAGCAATATCGCAATAAATTTTTCCATTGTGTGAATGACCTCTACATCTCTTTTTAAAAATAACGCTCACATTCTACAAAAAAACGAGAAAATCACAATGAACTTTTTTCTTAGAGACTTTCAATCTGATAGGGCATAAGCCGTTAAGATTGCTCTCGCCCCGCCAAAAGAGTGTGCTTTTTCAGGTACACCAAAATTAAAGAAATCGCCGCGGGCGTGACACCCGAAATGCGTCCTGCTTGTCCGACGGTTTCGGGGCGCACGCGCTCCAACTTTTCCGTGACTTCGGCGGATAAGCCTTTCACCTTTTGGTAATCGAAGTTACTGGGGATGGCTTTTTCTTCGTTGCGCTTGTGCTTGTCGATTTCGTCTTGTTGGCGTTTGAGATAGCCTTCGTACTTAATTTCGACTTCTAGTTGGGTTTTTACCATCTGCGGGATATCCGCGTCAACGCCGTCTAGCTTTTCTAGCTCGCTGTAAGGCACTTCGGGACGTTTGAGCAAATCGTAGGCATTGGCTTCTCGTGAAAGTTGAATGGCGACATCTTCGCCCACTGTCTGTGGTTGAATCCACGTGGCGCGCAATTTGGCTTTGTTTTTCTCGACTTGCTCCATTTTTTCACAAAATGCGCGGTAGCGCGTTTCACTGACTAAGCCTAGCTGATAGGCCGTTTCCGTCAAGCGCTGGTCGGCATTGTCTTCGCGCAACAGCAAACGGTATTCCGCGCGGCTGGTGAACATGCGATACGGCTCTTTCGTACCCTGCGTGATTAAATCATCGACCATCACGCCAAGGTAGGCGGTGTCGCGTCTTGGCAGCCAACTCGGTTGTCCGCGCACTTTGAGTACGGCGTTAATGCCCGCGAGTAAGCCTTGCGCCCCCGCTTCTTCATAGCCCGTCGTGCCGTTGATTTGCCCTGCGAAAAATAAGTTTTCAATGGCAGTGGTTTCCAAACTGTTGTGCAAGTCCTGCGGATTGAAAAAGTCGTACTCAATGGCGTAACCAGGGCGCGTAATAATGGCATTTTCTAAGCCTTTCATGCTGCGAACATAATTCAACTGCGTTTCAAAGGAGAGGCTGGTGGAAATACCGTTGGGGTAGACTTCACTGCCCGTTAAACTTTCAGGCTCTAAAAACACTTGGTGAGAGGTTTTGTCGGCAAAGCGCATGATTTTGTCTTCGATGGAAGGGCAATAGCGCGGCCCCACGCCGTCGATTACCCCTGTGTACAGCGGCGACTCATCAAGTCCCGCGCGGATAATATCGTGCGTTTTTTCGTTGGTGTGGGTAATCCAACACGAAATTTGCCGCGGCTGATCGGCGTGATTGCCAATAAAGGAGAACACGGGGCGTGGCTCGTCACCCGCTTGCTCTTGGCACTGGGAAAAGTCAATGCTTTTGGCATCGATGCGCGGTGGCGTGCCCGTTTTCAGACGCTCGACGTGAAACGGTAAATCGCGCAAATGCTGCGCCAAGGTCAGCGAAGCGCCATCGCCCGCGCGACCACCTTGGTAATGATTTAAACCCACGTGGATTTTTCCGCCCAAAAACGTACCCGCGGTAACGATAACGGTTTTGCCCATAAAGCGGACATCGTGTTGCGTGTCAACGCCGACCACGCGGTGATTCTCAATCACTAAGCCACTGACCATCGATTGGAAAAGTTGTAAATTCTCCTGTGCCTCCAGCAGTTGGCGAATGGCAGCGCGGTAGAGATTGCGGTCAGCCTGTGCGCGGGTAGCGCGTACCGCGGGGCCTTTGCGCGAATTGAGGGTGCGGAATTGGATGCCGCCGCGGTCAGCGGCGCGCGCCATCAGGCCGTCCATAGCATCAATTTCTTTGACGAGGTGGCCTTTGCCAATGCCGCCGATAGCGGGATTGCAGCTCATTATGCCGACGGTTTCAATATTCTGCGTGAGTAGCAAAGTTTTTGCCCCCATACGCGCGGCGGCCGCGGCGGCTTCTGTGCCCGCATGTCCGCCGCCAACGACAATGACATCAAACCGTTGAGGATATTTCATTGCAGTGTCTCCCTAATAAACCAGCGCAATGAGTCCGAAGAACACGCTAGAAAACAAAGAAACTGCCAGCCATAGCACCATTGGCGAAAAATCCATGCCTGCAACAGGTGGCACATAAGGGCGAATGGGGCGCAAAATGGGCTCAAACAAGTGCTCTAAAAAGTAAGCCACGGGCACCAGCTTGGGATGGCGAATCCAAGAACTCAGCGCATACACCAATAAACCGTATTGCAAAAACATCAGCCAGACGCGAATAAGCAATAGCAAAGCATCAAAAGCTACGAGTAACACATTCGCCCCCAAAAGGACTAAAATTAAAATGGTCGACACGTAAGCTAAGGCAATAGAAACAAATTTTTGCGCGGGCGTGGGCACAAGGCGCTTGAGCGGTAAGACCAACGGGTTGGTTAGTTTGCGAATGCTGTTGGCAGGCTCTGAAAAAGCGCTAATGCGCGACAGTTCCAAGTGAAAGCGCAAAATAAATAAGATTTGCACTAGAATAATTAAGAGTTTAAGCATGATTTTTTAGACAATGATATTATTGATATGAATAACAAAAACAAAATAAATTACAGAAACCATCTTGCATTATTAAGCCCCCACGCAACGCGAGGGGGCTTTTTGATTGAAGCGCAGCAATGGATAATATTACTGTACTTCGATTTTAACGTCAACGCCAGCCGCTAAGTCTAGCTTCATCAATGCGTCAATCGTTTTTTCGTTAGGCTCAACGATATCCATAACGCGTTTGTGCGTACGGATTTCGTATTGGTCACGCGCGTCTTTATTGACGTGTGGCGAAACCAAGATGGTGTGAACCTCCTTCTTAACAGGCATGGGGATAGGGCCGTTAACCTGTGCGCCAGCGCGCTTGGCCGTTTCGACAATTTCCTTGGCCGAAGCATCAATCAATTTGTGATCGAAAGACTTCAAGCGAATGCGTATTCTTTGATTAGCCATAATGATTACTCAATAATTTTAGAAACAACACCCGCACCAACAGTACGACCACCTTCACGGATTGCGAAACGCAAGCCTTCATCCATAGCGATTGGGGCAATCAAATCAACGTTGATTTTGATGTTGTCGCCCGGCATAACCATTTCGATATCATCAGGAAGAATCATGGCGCCAGTGACGTCAGTGGTACGGAAGTAGAACTGTGGGCGGTAGCCTTTGAAGAATGGGGTGTGACGACCACCTTCTTCTTTTGACAACACGTAGATTTCCGCTTCAAACTTAGTGTGTGGGTTGATAACACCGGGGTGACACAACACTTGACCACGCTGAACTTCTTCACGCTTAGTACCGCGCAAAAGCACACCGACGTTATCGCCAGCGCGACCTTCGTCAAGCAACTTGCGGAACATCTCAACACCCGTACAAGTGGTTTTTTGCGTAGCTTTGATACCAACGATTTCGATTTCTTCACCGACTTTGATAACACCCGTCTCAACACGACCCGTTACCACCGTACCACGACCTTGGATGGAGAATACGTCTTCAACAGGCATGATGAATGGCTTGTCAGTATCGCGCTCTGGCTCAGGAATGTAGCTGTCCATTTCT
>PDWI01007386.1_pt1 | contig 13377 bp, 10 predicted proteins | sample 1430891 | NCBI WGS metagenome assembly PDWI01 (sample SAMN01162508, study PRJNA174530) | Oral metagenome, whole genome shotgun sequencing project. | biome: Marine environment; feature: Marine mammal; material: Swab sample of the gingival sulcus; isolation source: swab sample of gingival sulcus... | reverse complement strand
CGAGTCGGGCTACGCCGGGCTGTCAGACCTGGCCCGCTGGTACATCGGCGGCATCTTGAAGCACGCCCCGGCGCTGCTGGCGTTCACCAACCCGTCGGCGAACTCCTATCACCGGCTAGTGCCAGGCTTCGAGGCCCCGGTCAACCTGGTCTACTCGCAGCGCAACCGCTCGGCCTGCATTCGGATCCCCATCACCGGCGCAAACCCGAAGGCCAAGCGCATCGAGTTCCGCTGCCCGGATCCCTCCAGCAACCCGTATCTGGCTTTCGCCGCGATGCTGCTGGCTGGCATCGATGGGATCCAGAACCGGATCGAGCCAGGCGATCCCATCGACAAGGACCTCTACGAGCTTCCGCCCGAGGAGCACGCCGAAGTCGCGACGGTGCCCGCCAGCCTGGAGGAGGCATTGCAGGCGCTGGAGCAGGATCAAGACTTCCTGCTGGTCGGCGATGTGTTCACCCCTGACCTGCTAGAAACTTGGATCAGCCTAAAGCGAGCTGAGCTTTCTGCGATCGCACAGCGGCCGCACCCGCACGAGTTCGAGCTGTACTTCGCGATCTAGTTAGCTCCCGGCAGCCTGCTTCCGGGCGCTCTGCCGACGTAGGCGTCTTCGCTACCCAACAAGGGTCTATACAACTGGTTCCGGGTATGGAAGACTGCAAATGGTTGACACTGTGTCGCTAAAGTAACGGCGGCTAAGGGATGGGCCTTGGAGCAAACCATGAGACGCGCACGTTTCCTCAGGATCGTCGTAGCCGCCGCCCTGGTGTTGGTGTGGCTGGCTGCCGGAGCCATCGGCGGCCCCTATTTCGGCCGGGTCAGCGAAGTCGCCGACAACGATCCCGTCAACTTCCTGCCCGCCAGCGCTGAGGCAACCAAGGTCAACGAACGGTTCACCGATTTCGTCGGTGAGGATTCGGTGCCTGGCATCGCAGTCTTTGCTGCTGAGAGCGCCCTGACTGACACCCAGATCGCGGAACTAGAGCAACTAGTGGCAGACCTAGCCGAGCTGCCCGACATCACGGCCGCCTCGCCACTGATCATCTCCGAGGACAACCTGGCCGGGCAGACCTTCATCAGTATCGACGCGGATGCTGAACTGCGTGAAACCGTCGAGCAGCTACGCGAGCTCATCGACAGCAAGGCTCCCGACGGCCTGACGCATCACGTGACCGGCCCGGCTGGCCTGAGCGCCGATCTAGCACTGGCATTCACTGGCATCGATGGCATCTTGTTGATCGTCGCGCTGGTCGCAGTCCTGGTCATCTTGTTGGTGGTGTATCGCTCCCTACTACTGCCGTTCGTGGTGCTCTCGACCAGTGTCTTCGCCCTGTCGGTGGCGTTATTGGCGAACTGGTGGCTGGCCAAAGCCGGGATCATCATCCTGACCGGCCAGACCCAGGGCATCTTGTTCATTTTGGTGATCGGTGCCGCCACCGACTACGCGCTGCTTTATGCCTCGCGCTACGCGGAAGAGCTGAAAAGTCACGAGCACACCTGGGATGCCACCAAGGCTGCACTGGCCGGTTCCGTCGAGCCGATCCTGGCCTCCGGCGGCACCGTGATCGCCGGGCTCATGATGCTGCTACTGAGCGATCTAAACTCCAACAAGTCGCTAGGCCCGGTGGCGGCTATCGGCATCGGTTTTGCCATGCTGGCCGCCCTGACGCTGCCGCCCGCCGCCCTGTACCTGCTTGGCCGAGCCGCGTACTGGCCTCGCCGCCCCAAGTTCGACCCGGATCACAACGACACCAAGCGGGCCACCGAAGGAATCTATGCTGCGGTTGGGCGCTGGATCACCCCGCGGCCAAGAGTCTTGTGGCTTGCTTGCATCGTCTTGCTTGCCATCGGCGCTGGTTTCATTGTCACCCTGCAAGCCGACGGCGTGCCGGCCAGCCAATTCGTGCTCGGCAAATCCGACGCCCGGGATGGCCAAGAGCTCATCGCCGAGCACTTCGCCGGTGGGGCTGGCAGCCCCGCGAATGTGCTGGTCGCCAAGACCGACCTTCAGGAGGTAGCCAACGAATTGCTGGCCAGCCCCGGAGTCGCGTCGGTAAGTGTGGTCTGTGCAGACTCCCCCGCCGGCAGCGCGCCGGTAACCGAGGACGGCATTCAGGCGGTCGGCCCACCGGGATCCCCGGCACCGGAACCGACGGTCAGCGAGGGCGAAGTGTTACTGCGGGCGACGCTGAACGACGCGGCTGACTCGGCAGCGGCCGAAGCTACGATCCGCGAGCTGCGAGCGGAGCTGGCGGGCGAGGCCCGCTTCGGCGGCACCACCGCGGTCGCGATCGACACCAAGGATGCCTCCATCCACGACCGCAACCTGATCATTCCGCTGGTGCTGCTCGTGATCTTCGTAATCTTGATCTTCCTGCTGCGCAGCCTGGTGGCACCGCTGATCCTGATAATCACGACGGTGCTGTCCTTCGGCACCGCGATGGGCACCGCAGCGTTGGTGTTCAATCACCTATTCAAGTTCCCCGGCGCCGACCCGTCCGTGCCGCTATATGGGTTTGTGTTCCTGGTGGCGTTGGGCATCGACTACAACATCTTCCTGATGACTAGGGTCCGGGAAGAAGCCATGTTGCACGGCACCCGCCGGGGCATCATTCATGGCCTGGCGCTGACCGGGGGCGTCATTACCTCGGCTGGCATCGTGCTGGCCGCTACTTTCGCTGCCTTGTTCGTGATCCCGATCTTGTTCCTGGCGCAGCTGGCCTTCATCGTGGCCTACGGCGTGCTGCTAGATACCTTCTTCGTGCGCACCCTGTTGGTCCCGGCAGCCAGCTACGACGTCGGCCCGGCCATCTGGTGGCCGCGAATGCTGAAGTCCGACAAGGCGACCGTGCCACCGCCGAACGACCCGGACGCAACCCCGCCCCCTCGGCGAGCGGTGTCAAAGCAGACGGCCAACTAGCGGCCAGTTTTGAGACTGAGTGTCGCAGCGGATTGCCCGCTACCCTCTGGCGTTGTGACTTCCAATCCCAAAGTCGGCGTGCTGCTAACCAACCTTGGTACGCCCGACGGCACCGGCTACTGGGACATGCGGCGCTTCCTGGGTCAATTCCTGTCCGACCGTCGTGTGATCGACTATCACCCTGCGTTGTGGCAACCGCTGCTGCAGGGAATTATCCTCTCGGTGCGGCCGTCGCGCTCGGGTGCCCTGTACCGCAAGATCTGGAATACCGAACTGGACGAGAGCCCGCTACTGACCACGACTAGGCGGCAAACCGAAGCCATCGCCAGTCGGCTAGCCGAATCTTACGGCGACGATGTGGTGGTCGACTTCGCCATGCGCTATGGCAAGCCGAGCGTCAGCTCGGTGCTGCAAGGGCTGCTGGCGCAAGGCTGCGAGCGCATCTTGTTCTTTCCGCTATATCCGCAATACTCCACGACCACCATCGCCACCGCCAACGACGACCTGTTCCAGGCCATGAAGCAGCTGCAACATCAGCCGCAGCTGCGCACCTTGGGCTCCTATTGGCGCGAGCCTGGCTACATTGATGCGTTGGCGACAAGCATCACAGAGGTCTATGCCAGCCTGCCGCGTCGCCCGCAGCGACTACTCACCAGCTATCACGGGGTGCCGCAGCGCTACACCGCCAAGGGCGATCCGTATGAACACGAATGCCGGGCCACCTCGGTGGCGTTGGCAAAGCGGCTCGGCTTCGCCGAGGAAGAGTTGATCACCACCTTCCAGTCGAAGTTCGGCCCGGAACAGTGGGTCGGACCCGCCACCGTCGAGGAGGCGGTGCGGCTAGCGGAGGCGGGCATCACCGACATCGCCGTAGTGTCCCCCGCTTTCTCGACGGATTGCCTAGAGACGCTGCAGGAGGTCAATATGGAGATCCGCCACGCTTTCACCGAGGCTGGCGGCCGCGATTTCACCTACATCAATTGTTTGAACGACCGCACCGACCATATCGACTTACTCACCGGGATAATCAAGCGGGAGTTGAGCGGCTGGCTCTAGGCCCGCACCTGCAGGCTCGTCGGCTCGGCTGCGATGACCTTGGTTGCCAGCAACAGCTGCGCCATGCGGGCAAACGCAGCAGAATCCGACGTAACACTGAGCACGCCGTCGCGCCGCCACAGTTCGACGGTGGCTGCCAGCACCTTCCTTGCCGCAGCCTGCTGCTCGGCGTCTGCCAGCGTCGGCACGTATTCACTAGCGATTTCCACCGCCGCAGGCACATTGGCCGCGACCTGTTGTTCGGCTGCCAGCAGCGCCTGACTAAGCGCGGTAGCAGTTTGGTCGCTTAGCTTGCCACGCCGGGCCACCAACCCGGGACCGATCAACGAAGGGGTGGCGGCAGGCTGCACCGCCAGCTCGCGCACCGCGAACCCCTGCGCCGCGAATTGGACGGCCTCGTTGTTGCGGTAGCCAACGACGGCGGCAACCTTACCGGTCATCAGCGCGCTCACCTGGGTGTAGCCGATATCGACCAGCGCCACATCCGCTTCACTCAGCCCGGCGTGATGCAACGCGCTAAGCGCCGCGATGTAGTTGGAACCGTAGTGGCCGGGCAGCCCGATGGTTCGGCCCGCCTCACTCAAATCTGCTACCGAAGTGATGCCGCTTGATTCGGGCACATAAATGGCCGCTGGGAACTGCTGGTAGCTGGTGGCCAGCCAGTCCAGTTCGGCGCCCTGTGCGGCCGCCAGCGTCGCCTCGTCACCGGAGGCAAAGACCACGTCCTCCCGACCCGCCAGCAACGCCCCAAACACGTCCTCCTGCGCGCCGTGATGGCGCAGTTGCAGTTGCAGGCCGTGCTCAGCAAAGATGCCCTGCCGCTGCCCGACGTAGAAGGCCGCGAATTGCACGTTGGGGATGTAGGACAGCCCCACCGTAAGCGTGCTAGCAGCCGGGGCCCTGCTCCCCTGCCCGGCGCAGGCGGCCAGCGGCGCGGCCAGGGCGGCCGCCAACAAGGATCGGCGGCTGATCATCGGCTCGCCAACCTGGTAACTATAGCGCGCTTGGCAGCCAGGAGCACGGCATGCAGGGCGAGCGCGGTGACGGAAATCCACACCAGCACGGCAAAGACGCCGACGGTATCGGCGGCTTCCCGGGAGATCGCCAGCAGGGTGCCCAGCCCGTCGCCCCCAATCACGAACTCGCCCACGATGGCACCGGTCATCGACAGCACGACGCCAGCCCGGATGCCTGCCATGACAGCCGGGCCAGCGCTAGGCAGCTCGATGTGCCACAGCCGCTGCCAGCCCGTGGCCCCGTCCAGCAAAGCCTGCTCGATGAACGCGGTATCAATGGCTCGCAACCCGACGATGGTGGTGGTGACCATCGGGAAGAAGGCGATCACGGCGGCCAGTACCGCAATGGGCAGCGTGCCATAGCCCAGCCACAGCGCCAACAGCGGCGCTAGGGCCACCAGCGGCACCGTCTGCGAGAACGCCACCCCCGGCTCCAAGACGGCGGCGAGTAGCCGGGAATGGGCAATCACGATGCCCAGCGGGACAGCCACCACTGCGGCAACCGCCGAGCCCAACAGGGCCGCTAGCAGCGTCGGGGCAAGATAGCGCCAGCCAACCCCACTGCCGCCCCAATCGACGACCCGGCCGACCACGGCTACCGGGTCAGGCAGTACCACGGCGGGTATCAGGCCCTCCTGCACCACTAGCCACCACACCACCAACACGGCGGCAAGCGCGATCACGCCGGGCAGCCAGGGCGGCAGCTCGCCGGTGCGGCGCACCCGCCCTGGGAGGGCAGACCACAGGCCCCAGCGGGCCGCTAGGCCTCGGTGTCTGGTGCTCACTGCTCCACCCCGTCGACTATGTCCGGGGCGCCGACGCGCTAGCCAAAACCGCTAGCACCGTCAACCGTTCCTCCCATCCAGACTTTGACTGTCGGCCTCGGAATTTCACCGAGTCAACCTGGCAACCGATTGGTCACTTGGCTCGCGGGCTATTACCGCCGGTTCGGACTTTCACCGACCCCGGAACGTGTTGTTCACACTCTAGCACTCGAGGGCCTCAGGAGTCCCAAAACAGGTTCTCGAAACAGCGCCTGGCTAGGCGCATATCCCGATGCGTGTCGTCGATTAGCTGCGAGCTTTGCCCGGTGCGGTAGCCGACCAATTCAGCCACCGATGCGAGCTCCCGGGAGTGCACCGGCAGCGAGTCACTGGCTCGGCCGCGCACCAACATGATCGCGTTTCGCAGCCCGCTGACCCGCCGCCAGGCTTGCCGCAGCTCGGTTTCCTGCCGTGCAGTCACCAGGCCGAGCTGCTGCGCGCCAACCAGCGCCGTCAGAGTTGCGGTGGTTTTCAGCTCGGGGTGGGCGGCCCCGTAGCGCAGCTGCAACAGTTGCACCGTCCACTCGACGTCGGTCAGCCCGCCTGGCCCGAGTTTTAGGTGTCGCTTGCGCGGCACCCCCTTGGGGATTCGTTCGGTTTCCATCCGCGACTTCAACCGGCGGATCTCAAGCAGCTGCGCCTCGGTTAGCCCGTGCTCGGGGTAGCGCAACCGGTCGGCGGCAGCAACGACCTGCTGGGCTAGCGCCAGCTCGCCTGCTCCCGGCCGGGCCCGCAGCAGTGCCTGCGATTCCCAAGTGGATGACCAGTTGCGATAGTAGGCCGCGTATGACTCCACGGTGCGCAGCTGCGGCCCGCCTCGCCCTTCGGGTCGCAGGTCGCAGTCCAGCCGCAACGCCGGATCCGGGCCGGGCTGTCCAAGCACGTCGGCGGCTCGCTCCACCAGCCGTTGCGCGGCTATCAGCTGTTCCCCGCGAGCCTCATCGGGCACGACGTACATGACGTCAGCATCGGAAGAGTAGTTCATCTCCGCGCCACCCCAGCGTCCCATCGCAACAACCCCTACCGGCGGTGCTTCGATGTCGCGCGCAGCCACTGCCAGCGCCGCATCGATGCTGGCGGCAGTGAGGTCGCTTAGCGCCTGCATGGTTTCATCCAGGTCACTGTCGCCGAGCACGTCACTGAGCGCGATGCGACACAGCTCGGCGCGCCGCATCGCCCGCACCGAGGCGACTGCCTTGTCGGCATCGTCGGAGCGACGCGCTGCCTTTACCATCGCGTCGCGCAGTTCGGTCTGGCTGCGTGGCTCCAGCCGGGACCTGGCTGACAGCATCTGCACCATCTCTGGGGCGCGCCGCAACAGGTCCACTGCGTAGCGGCTGGAGGAAGCGACGCGGGCCAATCGCTGCGCCATATAGCCCTCGTCGCGGAGCGCCCGCAGGTACCAGCTGCTGCGCCCCAGGGTTTCCGAGAGCCGTCTAAACGCCAGCAAACCGAAGTCCGGGTTGGGACCGTCGGCGAACCAGTCGAGCATGGCCGGCAGCAGCTGCCGCTGGATCGCGGCGGTGCGATTGGTTCCCTTGGTGAGCGCCTCGATGTGCCCAAGCGCTGACTGTGGATCGTCGAACCCCAGTGCTGCCATGCGGGTTCGCGCCGCTTCCGGTGATAGCAGCAGCCCTTCGGTGGGAATCGAGCTGACTGCGTCGAGCAGCGGCGAGTAGAACAGCCGTTGTTGGAGTCGCTGCACCAGCCTGGTGCTGGCTCGCCAGCGCTGCACTAGCTCCTCCGGGGAGCTGCCGAGGCTGCGGGCGAGGTGGCGCATCGCCGCTTCGTCGTCGAGCGGCAGCAGGTGGGTGCGGCGCAGGTGCCGTAGCTGCACCCGATGCTCCAAGACCCGCTGCAGCTGGTAGGCCTGCCGCAGCTGCATGCCGTCGTCGCGACCAATGTAGCCGCAGGCGACCAGCTGGTCGAGGCCCTCGAAAGTGCCCCTGGCCCGGATCCGATCATCGGCTCGGCCGTGAACTAGTTGCAGCAGTTGCACCGAGAATTCGGTGTCACGCAAGCCGCCAGGCCCGAGCTTGATCTCACGATCCACCCGGCCGGGCGCAATAAGCGAGATCACTCGCTGGCGCATGGCACGGATCTCAGGTAAGAAGCCGGGCCGTTGCCCGGCCTGCCACACCATCGGTTGGATCATGTCGCAGAAGGCCTGCCCCAACTCCAGGTCACCGGCGACGGGACGCGCCTTGAGCATGGCCTGGAACTCCCAGTTCTTGGCCCAGGTTTCGTAATACTTGCGGCTGCCAGCCAAGGTGCGAACCAGCGAGCCGGACTTACCTTCGGGACGCAGCGCGGCATCCACCTCCCAGATGCTGCCCTCGGGGGTGTGGGCCGAGCAGATTCGGGCCAGCGCCCCGGCCACCTGGGCACCGATCCGCATGGCGTCGTCCTGCGCCACCCCGTCGGCTGGTTCCGCTAGGTATACGACATCTACATCGGACAGGTAGTTCAGCTCCTGGGCACCGGTCTTACCCAGCGCCACGACGGCCAACCGCACATCGGCGGAGTTCGGCACCTCGGCCCGGGCGCACTCGAGCGCCGAAGCTAGTACGGCGTCAGCGATGTGGCTCAGTTCTTGGCTCACTTGCTGCACGACTTCGGTGGGCTCGGCAGCGGCCAGGTCGAAGGCGGTTACCTGGCTGAGCGCCGCATAGTTTGCCCGGCGCAGATCATCGGGACGCGGCTCGGCTGGGTCAAGCCGATCCCGGAAGAATTCGGCCCACCCCTGGGCACCGCGCGGGGCTGGGGCGACGCGCAGCAACTCAAGCTCGCCGGGGTTGCGGGTGAAAAACCGGGCCAGCACCGTCGAGACCCCCAGCACGCTTATGGCCCGGTCGCGCCAGGCGACATCGGCGTTCAGGCGGTCGAAGAGCTCCGGTGCCTGCTCGGCTAGCTGCGCCAACGCTTCTAGCGCCTGGTCTGGATCGGCCGCACAGCGGCTAACTGCCGCTAGCTCCAGGTTCGGCTCATGACCCAGGCGCTCACGCCAGCGTTGCCAGGCCCGGGCAGCGGTTTCCGGGCTGGTGAACCCGAGGCGAGCGAACTCGCCGGGGCTTGGCTGGGCTCTGGTCACGCCCCTAGGTTACCGGCGCGGCTAGGCTGATGGCGTGCTCAAGCTAACCCCGGCGCTGCGTGCCGCGATGCGCGATCAGGTGAGGTTGCTGCGGTCAGTCGATGCTACGGCTGCGGCACCCCTCGAAGCGGCGCAGTTACCGCCAGGCAGCGACGCGACCGAGCCGCTGCTGCGGCTGAGTCGGGCTTGTTTGGAAAACGACGTGGAAATCTCGCCCACGGTGATGGCAGCGGCCTGCCGGGGCGGCTGCGCCCAGCTAGCGGCCCGGTATCCGGGCAAAACCATCGAGTTGCGGGTGCCGCCTTACGCGGTCTGCCAGTTCAGCTTCGGGACTGGGCCGCAACACACCCGGGGCACCCCGGGAAACGTAGTGGAGTGCTCCGCCGAGACGTTTCTGGCGCTGGCCACCGGGCTGCTCGATTGGTCGAACGCGGCCGTGACTGCCGCAGGCAGCCATGCCGCCAGGACCCAAGCGGTGTTCCCGCTGTTGGCCTAGATTCGGTCGATCAGCTGGTCTAGCTCCCAGCTGGTCACCTCGGCGGCGTAGCGGGCGTGCTCGGCTCGCTTGTTGCGCAGGAAATACTCAAAGACGTGTTCGCCCAGCACGTTCGCAGCCAGTTCGCTGTTCTCCATGACCCGCAGCGCCTCGTCCAGGGTCCGCGGCAACAGCTCGTAGCCCAGCGCCCTACGCTCCCGTGGCGACAGCTCGGTCACCGAATCTTCGGCCTCGTCGGGCAGCGGATACTCGTTGTCGATCCCAGCCATGCCCGCACTCAGGATCAGGGCGTAGGCCAGGTAGGGATTCGTGGCCGCGTCCGGGGCCCGATACTCGATTCGGCTGGCCGAAACCTTGCCCGGCACGAATTGGGGCACCCGGATCAGCGCCGACCGGTTGGCCCGCCCCCAGCAGGCATAGTTGGGCGCTTCCGCCCCACCGGATAGCCGCTTGTAGGAGTTGACCCACTGGTTCGTCACCGCCGTGATCTCCGGGGCATGCTTCAGCAGCCCCGCAATGAAGTGTTTGGCCGTCTTGGACAGCCGATACTCGTCGCTGCCGTCGTGGAAGATATTGGTGTCACCCTCGAACAGCGCCATGTGGGTGTGCATGCCAGAACCGGGTTGGTCAGCGAACGGTTTGGGCATGAAGGTGGCATGAATCCCCTCGGCCAGCGCCACTTCGCGGATCACCACCCGGAAGGTCATGATGTTGTCGGAGATCGCGAGCGCGTCGGCGTGCCGCAGGTCGATCTCGTGCTGCCCGGGGGCGGCTTCGTGGTGGCTGAACTCCACTGAGACTCCCATGTCTTCCAGCACCGAGATCGCCTCCCGACGGAAGTCGGTGCCCACCCCCAGCGTGGTGTGATCGAAGTAGCCGCTGCGATCAACCGGCACCGGCGGCAGCAGTTGCTTGAGCAGGAAGAACTCGATCTCGGGGTTGATGTAGAAGGTGTAGCCCGCATCGCTGGCTTTCTTCATCGCCCGCTTCAACACGTATCTCGGATCGGCGAAGCTCGGCGAACCATCGGGTAGCCGGATATCGCAGAACATGCGCGCTGTCCCCCGCTGCTCGCCCCGCCAGCTCATCAGCTGGAAGGTGGCGGGGTCGGGATGGGCCACCATGTCCGACTCGTATACCCGGGCGAAGCCTTCAATGGCCGAGCCGTCAAACCCTACGCCCTCGGCCAAGGCGCCCTCCACCTCGGCAGGGGTGATGGCCACTGACTTGAGCGCCCCGAGCACGTCGGTAAACCAGAGCCGCACAAATTGGACGCCGCGTTCTTGCATCACCCGCAGCACGTATTCCGCTTGCCTATCCATGACCCAAGTGTGCCCTGAAACCCCATCGGACAACGAGGGGCCCGCCGAGTTGCTATCGATAACCGGCTCGGATACGCCAGACTAGGCATATGGCAAAACCAGGTTGGTATCCAGATCCCAGGGGCGGGCCACCCCGCTATTGGGACGGCGCCGCTTGGACCAATTACAAGAACGAAACCAATCGAGCCGACGTTTTCCGCCCGGAGCAGCCTCGCCGCTGGCAGGGCGACGCCTGGGAAAATGGTTCGCCCCAGCCGCCGCCCCGCCGCGGCAACAGCGCCTGGGTCTACATGATGATGGGGCTCGCGTTCATCTCGCTGTTCTTGATCCTCGTAATCTTCACCTCGGGCAGTAGCACTGACACCGTTCCCACCGTGGAGGACACCTCCTCGGCAAAGCCAACTGGGCGACAATGGCAGGAGCGACCAACCACTTCGCCGCCGCCCGAGACAGACGCAGATGGCCGTCCGGTCGCCTGCCCCCAGATCGATTCGATTGAACGGAACCCGGTTAACGGCTGGTTCCAATCGGGATCGTTCGAATATCAGGGAGTTCCCGGCTGGATCGACGGCGGCGGCTACTCGCTCGATTTCAGTGATGACCGCTCTGGCCAGTTCGACTCGGTCACCAGCTCATGGGTGGCTATCACCGCCATCGGCCAACTCCCCACCGACTCTTTCGACTCGAACCCACCAACTGCCGTCAACCAGGTGTTCCAGTGCCTGGCATCGTCGTTTTTCTACCGCACCTTGGATCATCGAGAACGGCTCACCGAGGAGCCATTCACCACCTCGGACGGCACCACTGGCTGGCTGGTCCGCGAAAACTTCTGGAACATCGCTGGCGAACCGGTAATCGGCGACCAGGTGGTGGTTGTGGTCTTGGCGGAGGGGACCCCGGGCCACCTGACGGTTTTTCACTCCGAAGCGCCGATCGACGATGAACGTCGCCTGGCCCAGGTGGCAACTGCCCTAGAGTCATTGCGCCGCCGCTAGCACCAGGCTTTGCGAAGCAACCGCAGTAGCGGCGGGCAAACCCGGTGTTACAGCCGTGTTGCGATCCCTGCCCAATAGCCAGAAGCAGTCAATACCGAAACAGCAAGCACACGGAGCGTGTTAGCCGGGTAGGATCAGCGTAGCTATAGGAAGGAACCGGAGATGGCTGAGCTAATTGATTGTCCAGACGGCGGCAGGTGCGGCACTCCTAGGCATTGGGATAACCAAAGGCCTTATCAAAGGTGTTTAGCGAAAACGCAGGAACAACCCAAACAGCAGGAACAAGCGGAACAATCGGCCACCCATAAGGTTTCGGTAGCTGCGTTGTCCCCGGAATCACGCTCAGCTGAGGCGCTACAAGAACCCAAGGCAAGCGAATTTGCCGCCGCCGCTAAGCCCAGCGAAACGGTTAAAGAGCCCCAGAGCACATCGCAACCTACCCGAATCGCATCGCAGCCTGCCCAGAGCACAGCGCAACCTGCTGAAAGCGGCCAGGGCACGGCCACGGGGACGCTGCTTTGGGCCATTCTTGTCCTGCAGCTGCTCACCCTCATCCTGGTATTCCTGATCGCATTTGTCTTTTAGCCCGGGCAACAGCGGCGAGAACACCCGAGCGCTTCGTGGCGGCAACCGAGAATCGCCGCTCGGCGAAGCGCACCGGCTAGCGCAGGCACAGCCGCTCGGTTGACGTTGCGTCACCGTTAGAAGCTTCTACACTGGGGGTATGTCCGCGCCCGGCTGGTATCCCGACCCCGCCAATCCCGGCGAATACCGCTACTGGGATGGCACTAAGTGGCGCGATGAGGACCCCATCGAGCAACCTCCCAAGAGGTCGTGGGCCTGGCTGGTGGCCGTCGTTGCCACCGTGGCCGTATTGGTTGCCATGTTTCTGCTAATGGGGCCAGCTACCAGCATCACGGCGCCACTGCCAGTCGACACCAACAGCGCGAAACCCACTGGGCCGCAGTGGGACGAGAACCCCAGCGAACCGCCCTCCCCCATCGAGCAGTTAGACCAGGGCGAGCTTATCGACTGCCCCAATTCCAGCACTGAATCGCGGTCGCAAATATCATCCGACGGCCGGGTCCACGGCGGCGGTTTATCTTTTGCCGCATTGCCAACTGATTCTTGGAATATGGGCGACATGCCGATGCCTTGGGTATACGACTTGAATTCACAATCCCGGCAGATCGAGCCTGGCTGGATGAGTGATCTCGTTGTGGGCGAGCTCCATACCGACGAAGGTTTCACCGGCCCCAGAATGGCAGCAGAATCAATGATTAGTTGCTTGGCGACCTCATCGTATTATCTCGGCTATTCCGGCCGTGAGTATATTCGCAACCAAGCTATCGAAATCGATGGCCATGCCGGTTGGCGAAGCACCGCGAACGTCTACGTTGCTGATCGCCCCGGCATTAAAGGCGATGTCGTCGACGTTGTGGTGCTGGATATCGGGGTTCCCGGCAAGCTATCGGTCTTCACCTCGGCCGCCACCATAGACGACACCCAAAACCTTGCGGAAGCAGCTAGCGCTTTTGATTCTTTACGCGTGGACTAGCACTTTTTCGGAAGAATTCGATAACATGCACCTGTGAGCAAACCGGGATGGTATCCGAATTTAACCGGTACTGGGGAGCGCTATTGGAACGGCGTGGCC
>PDWI01007385.1_pt1 | contig 13379 bp, 11 predicted proteins | sample 1430891 | NCBI WGS metagenome assembly PDWI01 (sample SAMN01162508, study PRJNA174530) | Oral metagenome, whole genome shotgun sequencing project. | biome: Marine environment; feature: Marine mammal; material: Swab sample of the gingival sulcus; isolation source: swab sample of gingival sulcus... | reverse complement strand
TGCTGGTTTAACTGCTTATTCTTTCTTGGATAAAAAACCTTCCATAAAAATTCAACGTTTTTTGCCTAATATTTCAATCGCTTAGGTCGAACTCACGTTTAATAAAAAAATATTTGAGATTACTTCGTTCGTGCCTCACTTGTAATGACGTTTGTTATTGCGATTGCTGCAGGGAAAGCAATCTCAAAAAATAAATTGTTGATTATGAGATTACTTCGAAATTATAAATTTCTCGTAAAGACTTGTTTTAATACTTTTTAGACAGCCTCTTTTTGGTTTAAAAATCAAATCTTAATTGAATCCAAGAAGGTTTTGTTTTTTGTGTATTGAGGTTACTTATCGAAACACCCAATAATCGCACAGAATTTTTTAAGCGTTCTTGATACAATAATTTTTTTACGACAGGGAAAATTTCGGTTTTAGTATTTACAAAGGTGTTAATTGTTTGGCTTCGCGTTTGTTGTGTAAAATCAGAATACTTAATTTTTAGGGTGATTGTTTTGCCCTTAGCGTTGATTTTTTTCATTCGTTGTTCTAAATCATCTGTTATTTTTTCAAGAGGATCTAGCATTAAAATTTCTGATGTGATATTTTTAGAAAAGGTTTGTTCGGTTGCAATTGATTTCCGTTTTCTATTAGGTTTTACCTCGCTGTGTTGTATTCCTCTAACGATATTATAGTAGTGATTTCCTGATTTTCCAAATAGTTTTTTTAATTCCTCTAAACTTTTTTGTTTCAAATCAAAACCTGTATGAATGCCATTTTCATACATTTTTATGGTAGTGGCTTTCCCTACACCATAAAATTTATGTATAGGGAGTTGCTCCAAAAAAGGAATGACATCTTTGGGTAAAATTGTTTTTTGTCCATTAGGTTTATTAATATCTGATGCTATTTTCGCTAAAAATTTATTAATTGAAATTCCTGCAGAAGCTGTTAATTGCAGTTCATCATAAATTTGTTGGCGAATTTCTTGGGCTATCAAACTTGCTGACGGATTTTCTTTTTTATTAACGGTAACATCAAGATACGCCTCATCAAGGGAAAGTGGTTCGACTAGGTCTGTATATTGATAAAAAATGTTTCGTATTTTATTTGAAATCTCTTTGTATCGTTCAAATCGAGGTTTTATAAAAATGATATGAGGGCATTTTCGTTGTGCCAAAACGCCACTCATTGCAGAGCGAACGCCAAATTTACGAGCTTCATAACTGGCAGTCGCGACAACACCTCTTTTTGATCCGCCACCAACAGCAATTGGTTTACCTTTCAATTCAGGATTGTCTAATTGTTCTACGGAAGCAAAAAAAGCGTCCATATCAACATGAATAATCTTTTTTTCTAAAAAATTAAATTCCGACATGTTATTCCATTAACATTGACAACTCTAACCAGCGTTCTTCTTTTTCCTCTAAGGTTTGTATAATTTCCTGTAATTCAGACGATTTTTCATTGATATCTTCAACAGCAATCGAGCCCTCTGTAAATTCTTTTTCAATGGCAATTTTACGTTTTTGCAATTTTTCAATCGCAATTTCTAACTGCCCAAACTCTCGTTTATCATTATAACTCAACTTTTTCGGCGAGTTTTCGTTTTTTTGCTTTTTCGGTTCTGAACTTTCCGTTTTTTCTTTCTTGCTTTCAACCTCTTTTGAATCTTCGTAAGCCCTAAAATCAGAATAATTTCCTGGGAAATTTTCAATAATTCCATTTCCTCTAAATACAAACAAACTATCTACGATTTTATCCATAAAATAACGATCGTGTGAGACAACCATTAAATTCCCAGGATAATCTAATAAAAACTCTTCTAGAACATTTAACGTGATAACATCTAAATCATTTGTAGGCTCATCTAAAATTAAAAAATTCGGATTTTGAATTAAAACCGCACATAAATACAGTCTTTTTTGTTCGCCCCCACTGAGTTTTTCTACGAAATCGTGCTGTTTTTTTCGACTAAACAAAAAACGTTCTAATAATTGTCCTGCTGAAATTTTTCGACCTTTTGTAAGCGGAATATATTCTCCGAATTCCTTGACAACATCTATAACTTTCTGTCCTTCTTTTATTTGAATTCCTTTTTGTGTATAATAACCAAATTTCACGGTTTCACCAATGACAACTTTTCCGCCATCAAGTTCAATTCCGCCTGTTAAAAGATTTAAAAAAGTAGATTTACCTGTTCCATTTTTCCCGATAATTCCAATTCGTTCACCTCGTTTGAATACATAATCAAATCCATCTAGAATTTTTTTATCATCAAAACTTTTTTTGATATTATGGAGTTCTACAATTTTGCTCCCCAAACGCTCCATATTGATTTCCAGAGTAACCTTGTGTTCAATACGTCTGGCGTGTGCCTTTTCTTTGATTTTTTTAAAATCTTCAATTCGAGATTTGGATTTGGTTGTTCGTGCTTTTGGTTGACGACGCATCCAGTCTAACTCTTTTTTATACAGGTTCTTAGCCTTTCCTAAATTGACCTCTTCCAAGGCTCTACGTTCTTCTTTATTTTGTAGATAATACGAATAATTTCCTTTGTATTTATACAATTGTCCGTCTTCTAATTCGATGATTTCATTACAAACACGTTCTAAAAAATAACGGTCGTGCGTGACCATAAAAAGTGTTATTTTTTCTTTACGGAAAAAGTTTTCAAGCCACTCAATCATTTCTAAATCAAGGTGGTTTGTAGGCTCATCTAAAATAAGTAAATCGGGTTTGTTTATTAAAATAATAGCAAGTCCGAGTCGTTTTTTTTGCCCCCCAGAAAGCGTTTTCACTTTTTGAGTTAAATCCGTAAGTTTTAATTTTGATAAAATTTGCTTGTATTGCGTTTCGAAATCCCAAGCATTATGACGTTCCATTAACTCAAAGGCTTTCTGATAATCTTCCTGATTTTCAGGATTTTCCAAAGCCTTTTCGTATTGTTGAATTATCGGTAAAATATTATTTTCCGTAGCAAAAATAGTTTCCTCTACCGTTGCGTTTTCGTCAAAATTAGACTCTTGTGCAAGGTAATCAATTCTGATTTCTTTTCTGGAAATAATTTGCCCAGAATCAGGCGTGTCAAGCCCAGCGATAATGTTTAGAATAGATGTTTTTCCTGTTCCATTTTTAGCAACAAAGGCTATTTTTTGGTCTTTATTAATTCCAAACGAAAGATTTTCAAACAAAACACGCTCGCCGTATGCTTTGGAAATATTTTCTACTGTTAAATAATTCATTTTTAGAAACGTATATTGTCAATTAATCTAATATCACCAGCATAAACAGCAATAAAGGCTCTTGTTTTGATGTTTTTATCTTTTTTTGTGATTGTTTTGAGTGTTTTTTCATCTGCTATTGTGAAATATTCTAACTCCAACAATTTATTTTTTTTGAACTTTTTTTCTACCCATTTCTGAACATATTCGACATCGTGCGTTTTGAATTTTTTCTTTGCTTTTTTGAGCGTTTTATAAATAAACGGAGCCTCTTTTCGGTGTTTTTTAGACAAACGAACATTTCTGGAACTCATTGCCAAACCGTCTTTTTCTCTAAAAATAGGGCATCCTTTTATTTTTAAATTTAAGTCTTCTTTTTCAACTAATTTTTTAATGATTTGTAATTGTTGAAAATCTTTTTTACCAAAAAAAGCAATGTTTGGTCTTACGATTTCAAATAATTTTTTGACAATCGTTCCAACACCGTCGAAATGCCCTTTGCGAAATTTTCCCTCCATTTGATGTTCTAAACCGTCAAAATCAAATGATTCGGCAGTTATATTTGTGCTATAAATATCATCAACTGTTGGCGTATAAACCGCATCACAAGCGACTTTATTTAATAATTTAATATCATTTTCAAGTGTTTTTGGATATTTTTCTAAATCCTCTTTATTGTCAAATTGTGTCGGATTTACGAAAATACTAACAACAACAATGTCTGTTTTTTTCTTTGCTTTTTTGATTAAAGACAAATGCCCTTTGTGCAATGCCCCCATTGTTGGAACAAAACCAATTGTTTTTTTGTTTTCTTTTTCGGCTGAAATATAGGCTTTTAAAGAATCCTGTGTTTTAAAAATTTGAGTCATTTAAAATAGTTATTTTATCGTAAAATTACATTAAACGCATTAAATCGGCAATATAAATAGAATCTTTATTAGATTTAACCATTTATTTATCAGTGTTTTAATTGTATTTTTGACGTTTTTTAGACGCGTCCAACTTATGGAAAAACGGCAAATTAACAAAATTTTTGCATAATTTTTTGTAAATTTGCGACTTTGTAATAAAGAATTGATTATAATGAAGGACAAGAAAATTTTATATGTATCATCAGAAGTTGTGCCATATTTGCCAGAAACGGAAATTTCAAAAACAGCTTTTGATGTTGCTAAATACGCTCATTCTAAAGGAGTACAAACACGAATATTTATGCCTCGCTTTGGTGTAATCAACGAAAGAAGACACCAATTACACGAAGTTATACGCTTGTCTGGAGTTAATTTAATTATCAATGATATGGATATGCCTTTAATTATTAAGGTTGCTTCTATCCCAAAAGAAAGAATGCAGGTGTATTTTATTGATAATGATGAATATTTCAAAAGAAAAGCCGTTTATGGAGATACGAAAGAAAGTTTGTTTGAAGACAACGATCAACGAATGATTTTCTTTGCTAAAGGTGTTATCGAAACGGTAAAAAAACTGAATTGGTCGCCTGATATTATTCATGTTCATGGATGGATGGCATCATTATTGCCTTTGTATTTAAAAGAATTTTATAAGGAAGAATTATTGTTTACAGATAGTAAAATTGTAACCTCAATTTATAATTCAGGATTTGAAGGAACATTAAATGAAGAATTAGCTGATAAGGTGCTTTTTGATAAAGTAAAAAAGAGTAAAATTGCTGTTTTAAAAGAGCCTAATCACGAAAATATTTTGAAATCTGCAATAGAGAATTCGGATGCGATTATTAAAGGAAGTGAAGATTTTTCAGAAGAAATAGAAGAATTTATTAAAGAAAAAAATGTTAAAGTTTTAGAATGTCAACCAGAAGAACTTTTAACAGAAAATTATTTCGAATTTTATAAAAAAGATATTTTAGAACTTGAAGATTAATTAAGAATGAGAAATAAAATCAATTATTTAGGGCTGTTTTTGCTTGGAGTTACACTATTGTCTTGTGATAACGAATTAGCAGATGTAGGAGGTTCTGTTATCGGAAATGACAAAATGGACAAAAAGCAATTATCTTTTGATGTAAAATTAACTCAAAAAGATATTGAGAAGGTTGAAACTGATGATGTTAATTTTCCTGTTTCAGAATATTTATTAGGATATTATAACCCTAAAAAATATAAAAAAATAAACGCATCTATTGTTGCTAAATTTGCTTATCCGGGGAATTTAAACACAAACATAGAAAATTCTACCTATACTTTGGATAAAGTTATTTTAAAAATACCTTATGCAGATGTAAAAACTGCCGATAAAGTTTTAGGAAATTCTTCTGAAAAAACGAGTTTAAAGGTGCTTTTAAATGAAACGTATTTGAATAAATTAAATCCAAAAGACCCATCAAAAAATAAAGTTTATTTTTCTGATGAAACCTTTACCGAAGGAGATAATTTATTAGAAAATGATACTTTTGAATTTAGTCCACAAGAAAAAGATACTGTTTATTATTTCGAACGAACAAAAGTTTTTAATGGTGAACATAAATTTAAGGATTCTATTAAGGTTGCGAATAAACTTTTCTTAGCAATTCCGTTGAATAAACAAAAATTAAAAGAGCTGTTTTGGGATAAATTAAATGGGTCAGAGTTTCAATCTAAAGAAAGTTTTGACGATTATTTAAAAGGAATTATTATAAAATCCGTTGGAAATAAAGGGAGTTTATTAAGCTTAAATACAAGTAAAAATCCTATTTCTATTGATTTTTATTATACAATTACTCGCACCGAAAAAGGTAAATTTAAAGATACTTTAAATGAGCGTTTTTCTGTTTATTTAGGAACACCTAAAATAAACGTGCTTACAAGTGAATCTGCGGAAGAAAGTACTGCAAATTGTGTAAAAATTCAAGGAACAGTAGGTTCAGAAGCAGAGGTTAACTTGTTAACAAAAGAACAACTTGAAGAATTAAAAAAGCAAAAAATATTAATCAATGATGCTGTATTGACATTTCATGTAAACCAAGATGTTGATACAAATTCAGAAGAATTACCACAAAGACTTTTGCTATACAAATCTGGTGAAACAAAAGAACACATTTTCAAAAGTGCTTTTGATTTCGGTGTTTATGGAGGTGTTTTGGAAAGTAAAGATAATAAACCTCAGGTTTATAAATTACGTATTTTAGAATATATAAAAGATTTGGTTAGAGGAAAAAAGGAAAACACGCCATTAAGATTAAAAGTGTTTAATTCTGCTACAGATCTTTTAATTTATAATAAATCACTTGATAATACTTTTAGATTTTATAATTCAAATCCAAGAGGTGTTACGCTATACGATGGAAATACAGCGAATGGAGTGAAAAAAGCAGAGTTGAAAATAAGTTATTCAAAAGAAAAATAAATATGTGCGGAATTACAGGATATATTGGATATAGAGAGGCATACCCTATTGTTATAAATGGTCTTAAAAGGCTGGAATACAGAGGTTATGATAGCGCAGGGCTAATGGTTTGCGACGGAAATGCTGTTTATTTAAAAAAGACAAAAGGTAAAGTTTCTGATTTAGAAGAAATTACTAAAGAAATCCCAAAAGAAGGAACGATAGGTATTGGTCATACTAGGTGGGCGACACACGGTGTTCCGAACGATGTAAATTCACATCCACATATTTCATCTTCAGGAAATTTGGTAATTGTTCACAATGGAATTATCGAAAATTATGATACCATTAAAAAAGAATTAATCTCTAGAGGATATGATTTTCAAAGTGATACAGACACAGAAGTTTTGGTTAACTTTATTGAGGAAATCAAGAAAAAAGAAAAATGTAAATTAGGAAAAGCTGTTCAACTTGCTTTAACCCAAGTGGTGGGAGCGTATGCTATAGCTGTTTATGATAAAGAAAAACCAAATGAAATTGTAGTTGCAAAACTAGGAAGCCCAATAGCTATTGGAGTTGGTGAAGAAAATGAAGAGTTTTTTATTGCATCGGATGCGTCTCCTTTTGTAGAATATACCAAAAATGTTATTTATCTTGAAGATGGCGAATTAGCAATCTTGAAAAAAGGAAAAGAAATAAAAGTTCGTAAAATTAAAGACGATCAACTTGTTGATACCAATATTCAAAAACTACAATTAAACCTTGATCAGATAGAAAAAGGTGGTTATGATCATTTTATGCTTAAGGAAATTCATGAGCAATCAAAAGCAATAAAAGATACTTATAGAGGTAGAATGATTGCTAATGAAGGACTTATAAAAATGTCTGGAATAGATGATAACCTATTAAAATTTATAAATGCAAATAGAATTATCATTATAGCTTGTGGAACATCTTGGCATGCTGGTTTGGTGGCTGAATATTTATTTGAAGATTTAGCTAGAATTCCTGTAGAGGTAGAATATGCATCAGAATTTAGATATCGTAATCCTGTTATTAGAACAAATGATGTTGTTATTGCTATTTCTCAATCAGGTGAAACTGCTGACACCCTTGCCGCTATTAAATTAGCAAAAGAAAAAGGTGCTTTTGTATTTGGTATTTGTAATGTTGTGGGTTCGTCTATTGCCCGAGAAACGCACGCAGGGGCTTATACGCACGCAGGTCCAGAAATTGGAGTGGCATCAACAAAAGCTTTTACAACCCAGATTACAGTGCTGACTTTGATAGCATTGAAATTAGCCCAAGAAAAAGGAACTCTTTCTAAATCGGCTATAAATAATTATTTACAAACAATGCAACAAATTCCTAATCAGGTTGATGAAATGCTAAAATCTGATAAGGAAATAAAAGAAATTGCAGAGGTATATAAAAATGCTACAAATTGTTTGTATTTAGGACGAGGTTTTAATTTCCCTGTAGCCTTAGAAGGAGCATTAAAATTAAAAGAAATTTCATATATTCATGCAGAGGGTTATCCTGCTGCAGAAATGAAGCATGGACCAATTGCTTTAATTGATGAAAATATGCCTGTTTTTGTAATTGCTACAAAAAAAGGACATTATGAAAAAGTAGTGAGTAATATTCAAGAAATAAAATCACGTAAAGGTAAGATAATCGCTATTGTAACGGAAGGAGATAAAACAGTTACTGAAATAGCAGACCACGTGATTCAAATTCCTGAAACCGAAGAGGCTTTAACTCCGTTATTAACAACAATTCCTCTTCAGTTATTATCATATTATATTGCTGTAATGTTAGATAAAAACGTTGATCAGCCGAGGAATTTGGCTAAATCTGTTACAGTAGAATAATTTTTTAAAGGTTGTTTGAAAAGGAGCTTTTTTAACAACCTTTTTTTATTGTTTTAATATGGAAACCAAAAAATGTTTAGAATGTGGCGATAAAGTTGTGGGTCGTTCAGATAAAAAATTCTGTTCTGATTATTGTCGCAATGCCTATAATAATAAGGTTGATAAAGACAGTAAAAACTTAATCCGAAATACAAATAATCGTCTTCGTAAAAATTATAAAATATTATCTGAATTAAATGTTTCAGGTAAAACAACTGTAAAAAGAAGAACACTTTTTGATAAAGGTTTTGATTTTCAATTTTTTACATCAATTTATACTACAAAAGTAGGTAAACAGTATTTTTATGTATATGATCAAGGATATCTTGCGTTAGAAAATGAGGTTTATTTACTGATTAAGAAAGATTAATTTTTTTTAGTTAATAAAATAACGAAACAAATCATAAAAAGACTTAAGATTTTTCATAAGTTTGTAACTTAAATTTAATATAATAATAAAAAATGGCAAATAAAGCAGATAAAGAGAAAGAAGCTAAATTAAAAGCATTACAACTTACATTAGATAAGTTAGATAAAAATTATGGTAAAGGAACCGTAATGAAAATGGGAGATAAAGTGATTGAGGATATTGAAACTATTTCTTCAGGTTCATTAGGTTTAGATTTGGCTTTGGGTGTAGGAGGTTATCCTAGAGGAAGAGTTGTAGAAATTTATGGACCTGAATCTTCAGGTAAAACGACTCTAACACTGCACGCTATTGCGGAGGCTCAAAAAGCTGGAGGAATTGCTGCTTTTATTGATGCTGAGCATGCCTTTGATCGTTTTTATGCTGAAAATTTGGGTGTAGATATTGAAAATTTAATTATTTCACAACCTGACAATGGAGAACAAGCATTAGAAATTGCAGATAATTTAATTAGATCAGGAGCAATTGATTTGGTTGTTATTGATTCTGTTGCCGCTTTAACACCAAAATCAGAAATTGAAGGTGATATGGGAGATAGCAAAATGGGGCTTCATGCTCGTTTGATGTCTCAAGCGCTTCGTAAATTGACAGGTACCATTAGTAAAACAAACTGTACTGTTATATTTATCAATCAGTTACGTGATAAAATTGGAGTGACATTTGGTAATCCAGAAACAACAACAGGAGGGAATGCACTTAAATTTTATGCTTCAGTTCGTTTAGATATTAGAAAACGTACACAAATAAAAGATGGTGATAAGGTTATAGGTAATTTAACGAAAGTAAAAGTTGTTAAAAATAAAGTTGCTCCACCATTCCAACAAACAGAATTTGACATTATGTATGGTGAGGGAATTTCAAAAGTTGGTGAAATTTTAGATCTTGGTGTAGAATTAGGAATTGTTAAAAAAAGTGGATCTTGGTTCAGTTATGGTGATACTAAATTGGGTCAAGGTCGAGACACTGTTAAAGGTGTTATAAAAGACAACCCTGAGCTTATGGAAGAACTCGAAACTAAAATTAAGGAAGCGATTGATAATCAATAAAGATTAAACAAAAATAAAAAAAGGATAGTAATTTATGTTGCTATCCTTTATTTTTATAGATATAATTGCTTTATATTGATTAAATAACTGCTTTTTACACATTTTTTCAATCAATTCATACATATTACTAAAAATAAAGAGTTTTTCTGTGTTAAATTTGCATGTGTAACCAAATCAACCAAAGAATATTTTTAATTATGAAAAATTTAGTATTGTTTTTAATGTTGTTAGTATCAGTTTCTTCTTTTTCTCAAGAGAAATTATGTAAGTCAAATAATACAACAACTAAATGTAGAATAAATGATGAAGAAACATCAAAATTCACTGTAACTAAAAAAGTATCATTTAGACCTTCTAAAGTTAGATATTCTATTAGAAAAGGGAGATTTAATAAAGCAACTATAACTAAAAAAGTAAAAAAAGCTGGTTTTAAGAAAAGTTTCAAAATGTTTAAAAAAGAAACTAAAAAATTACAGCCAACATATTCTTTTGATAAAGTGGATGTTATTCCTTCATTTGGTAAAAAAGCAACTTTAACACAATTTGAAAAACAGTTAAAAAAGTATATAAAGAAAAATATTGAAACTAATGTTCAAGGTGATGTTTGGGTTAGTTTTGTAATTACAGAAAAAGGAAAAATTGAAGTTAGAAAAGTAACAGGTTCTGAAGAGTTAAAAGATAAAGCGAGTGAAATAGTTAATAAAATAGGAACTATAAACCCAGCAATGAAAGATGGTAAGAAGGTAAGTTCTTCTTTTACTACTTCAATAACTTTGTAAAGGTTTAATTGTTTATAATATTTAGAAAAGTACGCTTTGCAAAGATGCAAAGCGTACTTTTTTGTCTAATCATACCAACTGGCGTATTTTACATAATAATCTGCAGTTCTTGTAACCTCATGAGCTAGTTGCTCAACAGAAAGATTTTTTATTTTTTTAGCGGGAATTCCTGCGTAAATTGAACCACTTTCAACATGTGTTCCTTTAGTAAGAACAGCACCAGCAGCAATAACAGCATTAGATTCTATAATACAATTATCCATAATAATGCTCCCCATTCCGATTAATACATTATCTTTAATAGTGCAACCATGAACCAAGGCTTTATGCCCAATAGAAACATTATTTCCTATAATGGTTTCTGATTCTTTGTAGGTTGCGTGGATTACAACACCATCCTGAATATTTACTTTATTTCCGATACGTATTGTATTGACATCGCCACGAATAACAGCATTAAACCATACTGTACAATCAGAACCCATTGAGACATTTCCTACAATTGTTGAATTCTCTGCTAAAAAAGTGCCCTCAGGTATTTGAGGGCTGATTCCTCTAACTGATTTTATTAATGCCACTTTATTTATTCATTAAATCTTCAATTTCTTCAGCTTCAATAGGGATATTTTTCATTAAATTGAATGGTTCGCCTTTTTCTTGCACAACCACATCATCTTCAATACGAATTCCGAAACCTTCGTCAGGGGTGTAAATTCCTGGCTCAACCGTAAATACCATTCCTGCTTGTATTGGTTCATGTAATAATCCATAATCGTGGGTATCTAATCCCATATGATGTGATGTTCCGTGCATAAAATATTTTTTATAGGCTGGCCAATCAGGATTTTCATTTTGTATATCGGCTTTGTCTAATAAACCTAAACCTAACAATTCTGAAGTCATTATTTTACCTACTTCTTTGTGGTATTCTGTCCAATCTGCTCCTGGAATTAATAATTTTGTTGCTTCATTCTTAACTCTCATTACAGCATTATAAACATCTTTTTGTCTATCTGTAAAACGCCCTGAAACAGGAATAGTTCTTGACATATCCGAAGAATAATTCGCATATTCTGCTCCAACATCTAACAAAATTAATTCGCCTGCTTTACATTGATGATTATTTTCAACATAATGTAATACGTTTGCATTGTTTCCTGTTGCTACGATTGGTGTATAAGCAAATCTTTTGGAACGATTTCTTATAAATTCGTGAATAAATTCAGCCTCAATTTCATATTCCCAAACGCCTGGTTTTACAAAACCTAAAATTCTACGGAACCCTTTTTCGGTAATATCACAGGCTTGTTGGATTAAATCCAACTCGATTTGGTCTTTTACTGAACGTAATCGTTGTAAAATTGGGTTACTTTTTGCCACCGAATGAGCAGGATATTTGTTTAACAACCATTTTGTGAAACGAGCCTCACGAGTTTCCGTTTCTATGGTTGCTCGGTAATGTTCGTTGGTGTTGATATAAACGGTATCTGCCAATGCCATCATTTCGGCCATTACACTTTCTAAATCTTGTAACCAATAAACGGTTTTAATTCCACTTGTTTCAAAAGCCTTTTCTTTGGTTAATTTTTCGCCTTCCCAAACTGCAATATGTTCGTTTGTTTCTTTTAAAAATAACACTTCTTGTAAGTGTTTTTTAGGACAATTTGGGAACAAGACTAATACACTTTCTTCTTGATCAACTCCACTTAAATAAAAAATATCTCTGTGTTGCTCAAAAGGCATTGTACTATCTGCAGATATTGGATAAATATCGTTTGAATTAAAAATTGCTAAACTATTTGGTTTCATCTGTGCCGTAAAATTTTTACGGTTTTTGATGAATAAATCTTTGTTAATTGGTAAATATTTCATTTCAATATGTGTTTTTAAAAGTTTGAAGAAAGTTAAAAAACTTATCAATAATAGTACACAAAGTTAATGAAATTAAAATAAAACTGTCTTATATCTCTTTAATTTTTTCAACTCCACAGTTAATTTTTTTCAAAAGGAAGCAAAATTTTAACGCCTCTACCTCTGAGTAAAACAGTTTTTTTCTTCGTATTTTTTTCTTCAACATATAATTTAGAATATCCTTCGCCTACATTTATATGCGTTCCAACTTTTGGATTTTTAATAGGAAGAAATTTTTTTACAACATTTCTACTACCGTTAATTACGACATCTTTATACGGATTTGTTGTGTTTGAAAGCCATGTTCCTTTATTTTTTCGTTTTACAATCATCACAGGATTAAATTCCTTACGAATTGATTTATATTTTGTTGAATAAATTCCTATTTCATCTGGCTTTCCGTCTGTTTTTACCGTGACTTTTAATTCTTTTGTTGTCACATTTTCAGATTTAAACTTGATAATTGCTTCACCCTCAAAATACGCTTTTAGTTTTAAAATTCCTGTTTCGCCGTTCCATTGTGCGTCTAAAATATTTTCAGGATCAATTTCTTCCATCGTAACAATATCGCCACCACCATTAATACTAATAAATTTGCTAATATCTTTTGGATATAACCTAATTTCTTTTTGACTAATTCCTATTTCTTGCGAAATAACATTTACACCAAGTTTTACCTCGTGATTGTGCGATTTTACAGATGCAAATGTTCGCCCTTCAAATAGTGCTTTTATTTTTAAGGTATCTTTATA
>PDWI01007384.1_pt1 | contig 13381 bp, 14 predicted proteins | sample 1430891 | NCBI WGS metagenome assembly PDWI01 (sample SAMN01162508, study PRJNA174530) | Oral metagenome, whole genome shotgun sequencing project. | biome: Marine environment; feature: Marine mammal; material: Swab sample of the gingival sulcus; isolation source: swab sample of gingival sulcus... | reverse complement strand
CACCGATTATCCGGTATGGAGAGATGAAAATAACCCGCAGAGACGGGAAATTTATTTAGGCAGGAATTAAAGGTAGGAACTCATGAGTCTGGACATCAGTAAAATGCGCAATATTGGAATTTCTGCGCACATTGACTCGGGCAAAACAACTCTTTCTGAGAGAATTCTGTTCTTCTGTCAGAAGATACATGCCATTCACGAAGTTCGGGGTAAAGACGGAGTTGGAGCCACAATGGATTCCATGGAACTGGAACGGGAACGAGGCATTACCATTGCTTCAGCCGCTACCAATGTAACATGGAAGGATCATCCCATTAACATTATAGACACTCCGGGACACGTGGACTTTACCATTGAGGTAGAGCGTTCACTCCGGGTTCTGGACGGAGCCATTCTGGTGCTCTGTTCGGTAGGCGGAGTGCAGAGCCAGTCCATTACGGTAGACCGGCAGCTGAAACGCTACGGAGTACCCCGTGTGGCGTTTGTCAATAAAACCGACCGCACGGGAGCTAATCCCTACAAGGTGAGGGATCAGCTGGAAGAGAAGCTGGGGCTCAATTCTGTCATGATGCAGGTTCCCATAGGTCTGGAAGACGCGCATGTGGGAGTTGTGGATCTTGTTACCATGAAGGCCCTTTACTTTGACGGTGATGACAACCACGCAATCCGTGAAGCGGAAATCCCCGCGGAACTGGCCGACGAGGCCGCTGAAAAGCGTGAAATAATGCTGGATGCTGTTTCCATGTTCGATGACGAACTGATGGAAAAAGTTATGGAAGGCGAGGATATACCCGAAGAACTGATTCACAAGGCCGTCCGCACTGGTACTCTGGCCAACGAACTTGTACCGGTATATGTGGGAAGCGCCTACAAAAACAAGGGTGTTCAGCCTCTGCTGGATGCTGTTATCCGCTATCTGCCTTCTCCGCCGGATATTGAAAACAAGGCTCTGGATCTGGATAACGATGAAGCCGAAGTTGTTCTTCCTTCCGATCCTTCCAAACCGCCGGTAGCCCTGGCGTTCAAGCTGGAAGACGGCCAGTACGGACAGCTCACATACATCCGTATTTATCAGGGTGTTGTCCGAAAAGGTTCGGAACTTTATAACGTGCGTAATCAACGGAAATTCAAGGTTGGCCGTCTGGTGCGTATGCATGCCAGCTCCATGGAAGATATCAGTGAAGCCGGAACCGGCGACATTGTGGCCCTTTTTGGTATTGACTGTGCTTCAGGCGACACCTTCTGCGGCGGAGATTTGAATTATTCCATGACATCCATGTACGTGCCGAACCCGGTTATTTCCCTGTCGGTAAATCCAAAGGACAAGGCCTCTTCGGATAAAATGGCCAAGGCCCTTAACCGCTTTACAAAAGAAGATCCCACATTCCGCACCTTCGTGGATCCGGAAACCAACGATACCATTATTCAGGGCATGGGTGAGCTGCATCTGGAAGTTTACATTGAACGGATGCGCCGCGAGTACAAGGCCGATGTGGAAACCGGAGCTCCCCAGGTGGCCTACCGCGAAGCCATCAGCAAGAAGGTGGAGTGGGAATACACCCACAAGAAACAGACCGGCGGTTCCGGTCAGTATGCCAAAATCCTTGGTATTATGGAGCCCTGGGAAGAAGAAAACTACGTATTTGAAAGTACCGTTAAGGGCGGAAACATCCCAACCGAGTATATTCCCTCCTGTGATAAGGGTTTCCAGACAGCCATGGCCAAGGGCAGCCTTCTGGGCTTTCCTGTTGTGAATGTCAAAATGACTGTTACCGACGGTGCCTCCCACGCGGTGGACTCTTCGGATCAGGCCTTCCAGACAGCCGCGCTTATGGGTTTCCGTGAAGCTTATAAAAAGGCCGGTCCCATTATTCTGGAACCTGTTATGAAAGTGGTTGTTGAAGGACCAACAGAATTTCAGGGCAATATTTTTGGCAGCATTAACCAGAGACGTGGTATGATTGTAGCCTCCCAGGAGGAGGGCGTTAACTGTACTGTGGAAGCAGAAGTTCCGCTGAGTGAAATGTTCGGTTATTCCACAACACTGCGTTCCTCCACTCAGGGTAAGGCGGAGTTTACAATGGAATTTGCCAAGTTCGCAAAGGTTCCTCAGTCTATCGGTGAAGAGCTGATCAAAAAGGCTGAAGAAGATAAAAAGACCGGAAAGTAGGAAGAGGGGAAAATGGTAAAGAAAGAACTGCTGAAAAAAAGCCCGTTAAGAAAGTTTGATAAATCAATAAACGGGGGGCTGTCTGCCGGTGAAATAGGTGTAGTTGCGTCCCGCAGAGGTATCGGCAAAACGGCCTGTCTGGTTCATATTGCCACGGACAGACTGATGTCCGGAAAGCATGTTATTCATGTTTCCTACGCTAAACGGACCGATCATATTATCAGCTGGTATGAAGATATTTTCAGGGAAATAAGCCGGCTGAGGAATCTGGAAAACGCTATGGATGTTCATGATGAGATTGTCCAGAACAGGGTCATTATGAATTTCAGCCAGAAGGGGACAAAGGTTTCACAGGTTCTGGCCGGTGTGGCGGCCATGATTGACAACGCGCAGTCTTCCACGGAAGTTGTGGTTGTTGACGGCTTTGATTTTACCCAGGCTTCTTCAGAAGATATTGCGGCCTTCCGCGCCTTTGCGGCAGAAAAAAAACTGGTGCTCTGGTTTACAGACGATTATCACCGGGATGACCTTGACGGTCCGGTGCTTAATGAAGACGGCATGCCGGCCAATCTGGTGCCCTTCCTTGATTCTCTGGATATTATTGTGACATTGAAGGCTGAGCAGGACTACCTGCATCTGTATCTTGTTAAAGATCATCAGGAAATTCATTCAGAAGACCTGCCCCTGAAGCTGGATCCCAAATCTCTTTTGATTGTTGATCTGTAAAATCTGATTATTTTTTATTCGCCTTCGGCGGCTCTGGAGCTGCCGAAGGCTTGATTTTACTCCGGGGGAGAGGCACAATGCCCCTGAAACGATGACTCAGGAAATATCCTACCGCGTAATATTTACCTTTCCCGAAGAAGAAGCATCCAGAGAAACCATGCTTCCGGGTATTGATTTGTTCCTGCGCACAATGGAACGGGCCGACCGTACACTGGCCGGAACTCTCGGTCTGGAGCTGGAATACCGCCGTTCTTTACGGGAAATGGGAATACCCCATTTTGAGTATGAGGTAAAACTGTCTCTGCACTGGCCCTCTCAAATTCTTCTTGGAGCCTGGCCTGAACCCGGAAAACTGCGCGTCTGGATGGAGAAATCCCGCCGGGATCTTTTTGAAAAAATACAGTATCCGGATGATGCCGCGGAAGACCTGTTAACAGACTGGGATAAATGGGCGCGGGAATCCGGTCTGGCTGATTCCTTAATGTATACTCCGCCTGCCGCGGACGTTCCGGAAGCCCTGATTGGAGATCTGAAAAGCGCTTTGACTGCGCTCGGCGGCAGCGGAGCGGTTATGCTGGACTGATTCTATATGGCTCTGGAGAGTTCCAGTCCGGAAAATTCATCACGGATTTTTTCGTTCCACATGCAGAGTTTCTGAAAGCTCTCCCGGTAGGTGTCATCTTTTACAGCATGCCGGAGTGCGGCAATTTCCCTTTCTACAGCAATTATTTCTTTGCGGATGCGTTCGTATCGTTCCATGTTTCCTCCCGATATTTTATAGTCGGCTGAAGATTCCGCCGGGTTTAAACGAAGAGTGAAGAAACCGCTATTATGTTGTAGAATATAATCAGAAGGAGGTTCAAATGCCTGAATGGAACAGCCTTGAAGAGGAAGAGGACGAAAGTACCATTTCTCTGGATGATCTTGAATCCCTTGAGCACAACCGGGAGCATGAAAGCGATACACCTCTGGATGAAGATGACTGGGGCGATTCTTATGACGATTTGGACAGTGAAGCATGGGAGCGTCAGTACAATCATGAATATGAGGGGGAAATGGATAAAGATCCCTGGGATTTGGACTAGCATACCCCGGGAGCTTTTCAGAATAACATGATATCTCCTTCAGGACGCCGGGATCTGATTGAACGGCTTCAATACACTTTTATTACCGCTGAATATGAAGAAATTGATACTCTGATTGCCGCTTTGGAGCGTAAAAGCAATTTTGCTTCCCTGTGTAACGAGTTTTTTGCTTCTTCTAAGGCCGATTCGAGAGGATATCTGGTTCCGGGCGGCTTTTTTCACGACCAGGGCGGAAGTGCTTCTCTTGTGTACGCCATGTATGAGATTCTTGGAAGAGCGCCTGAGCCTTTTCCGCTGAGAAAACAGGTAACACGCATCAAACTGGCCCGGAAAGATATGAGCGGTCTTTTCCGGATTCCCCGGGGAGTTTTCAGGCTGCCCTGTCTTGAAGTGCTGGCCATACGCGGTATCGGCATCAGCCGGTTTCCGTCTGCTGTATCAGCTCCGGCCAGTTTGCGTGTACTTGATCTGACCGGTAACCGTTTTTCCGCCTTTCCGGAGTCTCTTTTGAGTTTCGGTAATCTGTCCGCCTTGAATCTTTCTTATAACCAGATCAGCCGAATCCCGGATAATCTGGAAAAACTGAAGAGTTTGCGCATATTGAATATGAGGGGAAACCGTATTACCCAATTACCCGATTTCTGGTATCGTTTTGGAAATTTAAAAATTCTGGATCTGACCATGAACAGAATTTCCCGGCTTCCGGGTACAATGCGGCTGCCGGATTCCTTGAGAGATTTGCGTCTTTCCTACAACGATCTGTCTGCTTCAGAGGAAGCAATGTGGGAAAAAAGGGCGCGCAATGCCCGGTAGATTCAGCAGCAGGGGGCTTTAGTGTATTTACCTGATATTTCCGGCAACACCTACCAGACCAGCCCGGAGCGGCACAGGCGGTTTTCCAGCTCAAAATTATTCAAGGGGCCGCTGTGGTTTTATCCTCGTTTTTTCTTTTTGGTATTCTGGACGGGTGTTAAAGCTTTGTTCACGGCAGACATTCTGAAAATGATTACTCTTCAGTCCCGGCGGACCATGCGTATGGCTGAAAGACAGGGAGTAGAACTGTATTTTGAAGGGCTGGACAACTTTCCTTTAGAAGGCGCACCGTATGTGTTTGCCTGTAATCATATGAGTACAATGGATACAAACGCATTGCCTGGTTTGGTTGCGTCCCGTATTCCCTCAAGCTTTGTTGTTAAAGAAAGCCTGGTTAAAATACCGTTGTTTAAAAGAATTATGCGGAAAATGAAGGCCATTCCTGTATCCCGGAAGCATCCCGGGGAAGATTTAAGGCAGGTACTGGAGAAGGGAAGCGAACTGCTGAGTCAGGGTATCTCTGTTATTCTTTTCCCGGAGGGCACCCGTCAGGATGTTTTTTTACCAGAGAGGTTCAACAGCCTGGCGGTGAAACTGGCTCTCCGTGCTGGCGTTCCGGTTATTCCCGTTGCGCTGAAAACAGATTTCTGGGGTGTGGGAAAAGTGTTCCGGGAAATGGGCCCTCTGCGTCCGGAACGTGCTGTACGAATTAGTTTCGGCACTCCCTTATACCCCCGGGGCCGGGGACGAACCGAACATCAGGCCGTTCTGGATTTTATAGAGAATCACCTGAACGAATGGAAAGAACTGTAATTACTGTGGAAAGGTTGTGGATAAAAGGTGTATAAACTTTTAACTTTGAATACGGAGTTCTTGCCCATTCTTAAAAAGCACCTTCTTTGCCGGAAATAATGTCAGATATGAGCTGGATTTAGTAATATATGCATGTTTTTTTATTCGCCGGTAGACGGAATATATGAGAATTCTCCCTGTGGATAATTATTCTTCAACAGGCCGTGTTGTGGATAAGTTGTGGAAATATGTTATCGGTATGGTCCAAACCATTTGTCTATTTCCGGGGGGGCCGCCGGTTTACCGTCAATAACACAGGCTATGGTAATAAGGGCGTGGGCTGCCGGTATGCGTTCGGGAAGTAAAAGAATATCCTGATGGAAATATAAGCGGAATTTGCCTTTACGTGCAGGCTGGACAGAAATTTCTATCCGGTCACCGGGCCTCAGCGACTGGCGGTAGTCAATTTCTACGCGGCGGAGAACCAGATCAATTCCCCGGGCGCTCATTTTTAGCCAGTCAAAACCAACGGCAAGACCGTATTCATGGCGGGCATGCTGGAGATAGTTCAGGTATACTGCGTTGTTCACAATACCCTGCTGATCGCATTCGTAGTCGCGGACCGTTATTTCTGTGGAGAACATGGCCTTAGAATATACGGTTTTAATGTATAAGATAAGACCTTATTTTATATTATTGATTTCTTTTCGGAGAATTGCTGAACAGACATTCCACCCATTCATCAAACAGACTCCATGAGAAGGAGAGACTTCCTGTTCATTATACCAAATAATATTCTCAGGCCCCTTTTGCCAGGTAGACATTTGCAGAAAGTGAAGAAAATCTTTTTCCAATCTTGATTGCCACGGTTCCAGGCTTTTTCCTCCAATGACAATCTGGGAACAATCAAAAATATTGACCAGAATTCTTGTAACATAGAGCAGAAGACGTAAAACATGTTGATAGAGTTCTTCATAAACAGAACTGTTTTTATCCATAAGAATTAAATAATCAACCGGTTTCGGGCTATGGGTATTATAGTAATCCAGTATTTTCTGGTAGTGAAGATAATGTTCAATGCAGTTTTTCTGTCCGCAAAAGCACTCGGACTCAGGAAGAAGAGACTCCCCATAGTAGGGTATGTGGCCTATTTCACCGGCAAGACCGCGTTCTCCTTGAATGAAGGTATTTTTTTCTTTGGCTGCCATTCCTAAACCATCTGAAATATGAATCATGACATAAGTTTTGCTGTTCATTTCCAAACGGTATTGAATATCTGTTGCCCTGGCCTGTATATCATGTACGATGTTAATGACATGAACATGAGGGAACAATGAATAGAAAATATTAAAATTGAGAGATTGTATCTTATAGTGCTTGGGCGATTGTATCCAGATAAGATTATTTTGATCTACGGCACCTGTAAGACAGAACTGCAGTGAATAAACAGACTGTTCATCCAGAGAGAAATCGCTTATGAATTTGTGAATGCAGTTTTGTATTATAGTTACAGCATTGTTATTATCCAGAATCTGATCGATGTTAAAATCCTTTGTACAAAGAACTGTGCCGTCAAGTCCGGTAAGTGTAAACGTTAATCCTTCAACGGCTACTTCAATACCCAGAATGAGAAATTGTTCCCTGCTAAATACGTAGCTGGAGCTTCGGGGACCGGGTTGTCCATTCCCGTTGGTACTGTATGTGGAGATTAAGCCTCTCTGTTCAAGTAAATTGATGCCTTCACTGCATGTACCCCATGAAATCCCGGTATATCTTTGAATCTCTCTCTTTGTTTCCAGGCCGGATTTCATGGCTTCTAAAATTTGCAGAAGTGTATCATGCTTCATTTTTTTGAATGTGATTAGCTTATTTTCTGTCATTTCATTTTTGTTCATTGCTAGAATTACCCTTTAACAGCTCCAGAAGTTATTCCACCAATGATATATCTCTGCATGAAAAAGTAAAGGCAGATGATAGGTATTGAAATCAAAGTCAGAACGGCAAACATGGCTCCCGGCTGAGACATATACTGTCCATTGTAAATAAACGGAACAAGAGTTAATGGTTTTAGGGTTGTTTTATCAATGGTAATAAGAGCAAGCAGGAACTCGTTCCAGGTTTTCATTGATTGCCAGATAATGACTACAGAGGTAATTGGCCCGCTGACAGGCATAACAAGTTTACTGTAAATGATCCAGTTGTTACATCCGTCAATCTTAGCAGCATTTTCAATATCTTTTGAGAATCCTATAAAGAATCCTCTGTAAAGCACTACTGCAAATGGAACTCCCAGTGCAATATAAGGCAAAATTAAGCCTAAAAGGTTATTCAGCAGATTCAGATCTTTGTTGATTTGAAATAAGGGAATAATCAGGGTAGGTATTGGAAGCATTAAAGTCATTAACAGCAGTGAAAAAAAGAAGTCCCGCCCTTTGAACCTTAAACGGCTGAAGGCAAATGCAGCCATGGATGAAAAAAGAACAACAATAGCAACAGCAGGTATGGTAATAAAAACACTGTTCATGAAATACCTGTGTACTGGAACTTCATTAAATACTTTTGCATAGTTATACAGGCTTAACCTGGTCATTATCAGTCCTCCAAATGCAGGAGAACGGACATCAGGAGGCATAAATGATACAGACAGCATCATAAGCACTGGAATGAGCCACAATAAAGCCATTATGGTTAACAGAAAATAATATAGAAATTTCAGTTTTCTCTGGTTATTTGTTAAAGTCATCATTTGTTGCCTCAACTATCAAAGGAAAACCTGGTACCCAGAACTTTGGTCTGGAAGATACTTAAACTCAATGCTATTGAAACAGTAATAACACTTAAAGTAGAACCATAGCCCATAGCTTGAAGCTTGAAGGCTTTCTGATAGATATATGTTGGAAACATTTGAGTTGCATTGTTCGGTCCTCCATCAGTCAGGGAGTAGACAAGATCAAAAGTTTGCAGTGCACCTATAATACCTAAAAGGATAAGAGTTAAACGTACTCCTCGAACCATGGGCCAGACAAAAAAGCGAATTTCCTGCCATTTGGAACAGCCTTCAAGGTGGGCGGATTCAAAAATATCCTCGGGAATACTTTGCATACCTGCCAGTAACATCAACATGGAATACCCTGTCCATTGCCAGACATTAACATTAATAACAGAAAAAATGGCAATTTTAGGATCTGAAAGATAAGGCAGTGCTATAAAGGGTAAATTCAATTTAAACCCTATATCTGAAATCAAACCGCCAAAAGGATTGTATATTCGCTGCCATACAATGCCTATTACAACCGGAGATATAACAGCCGGCAGATAAAATATTGCCCTGGCCAGGTTTCTTCCTCTGAGATTATGGTTCACCATAAAGGCTAGAAAAAACCCCAGGATCATCTGTGGAAAAACGGTCAGGAAAATCCAATAAATACTATTTCTGATTGTCAGTCTGAAAACTCTGTCATGAAAAAGAATGGTTTTGAAATTGTTCCATCCAATAAAAATTCGATTATTTATACCGTCCCACTGAAAGAAACTTGCCTGTAAAATGTACAGTATTGGGTACAGTATAAAGATGAAAAAGAAAAGCATTGCTGGGGCAATGAAAAGATAACCAGACCACTGATTATTTTCAAGACCCTTTATTCTCACGAAAAACCTCCTTACTTTTCAATATCAGCTGGCTTGATATCAAACCAGCTGATAGATAGAAATCTTAATCCAAAGGCTTCCAGGCGTCCTGAAGCAATTCACAGCCTTGAACAGGTGTTAACTCGCCAGCAGCAACGGCTGCAAGAGCATCTTCAAGGGCTTGTCTAATATCAGGGCTTCTTAACTGTCTCGGATATTTAACGCTGGGCATCCATTCGTTAACAAGGAGATCCCAGGTCTTTTTCTGATTTTCAGTTTCAAATACTTCAGGCTTCATGCCTTTAACGGCAGGAATATCATTAAATGTATTCACTAAGACCTGTGCAGCATCTCCGGCAATAAAATCACACATAACTTCAACAGCTTCAGGTTTAGCGTTTTTTGTCATTCCCATCATAATATCAATTCCGCCGAGTACATCTTCAGGAGCACCCTTTCCGGTTACATCAGGGAATTTCATGGGAGCAAAACCAACCAGACCTTTAGACAGGGGCGGAGGGTTATCATTTCCAGCCATCTGCATCCACCAGGCCCCCATGGGGAAGGTTACAGCTCTGCCGGCTTCAATTAATTCCTGAGAGCCGGGATATGCGCTTAAGCCAAGAGCTCCAGCCTGAAAAACGCCATCATCAAAGAATTTCTTCCACCATGTCATAGCTTCAACAAAAGGTTTGTCTGTAAATTTTGCTTTACCTTCTTCAGCCTTGTAGATAATTCCCGGTTCTATATTGTGAATAAGCTGCATGAAAATATCACGGCGAAGCCAGCCGTCACCGGCTCCAATCATCATGGGCGCAAGACCTTTACCTTTGCAGTACTTCACAAGTTCGAGCATATCGTCATATGTCTCCGGAACATCCATGCCGGCCTCTTCCAGGAGAGGTACGGTGTACCAGCAGTTTATGGTTTGTACCAGAACAGGAAGTCCGTAAAAGTTTTCATCTCCTTTAGGATTCCCAAGGCGTGCCTGATCCAGTCCGATCGGATTAAATTTATCCTTCCAGTTCTCTCCCCAGACAGCAACAACTTTATCCTGAACAGGGGTTAGAAATTTTCTGTATTGTTGAGTCAGAGCACCGGGTTCAAGTCCAATCAGATCCGGCATATTGTCCGCAGCAGCTTTTGTCTGCAAGTCCATAAGATATTCAGGTTGATTAAAAATAGTAGCTTCAATTTTGATGTTTGGATGGGCTTCTTCAAAAGCTGCGATCATCTTTTCTGTTGTTGATACAACAGGACTCCATGACCTGAAGGTTACGATAGTCTGATCCCCGGATAGAGCCTCGTCCTGCCCCCCATTGGCAAAGATAAAGCCCCCTATCAATAACAACAACAGGACCGTTAAAAACCTTTTCATCTTACTCCTCCATTCTTCAAATACTTTTGATAAGTATTTGTTAATAATATGACAACGTTCATTAATTGAACGAAGTATCTTTATTCACAACTCAATTCAAATTGAACCGGTTTGTGGTTAATCTGGTTTTATTTTTTTACAATACTGTTTATATGCTCCTTTCCATGCAGTAGTATCTTCGGGAAGATATTCCTTGATGGAACAGGAATTCTTCACAACAGCTCTAATTTCCTTTTCACTGGATAACTCACCCATTCCATATGCCTGCATCAGGATATTACCCAGAGATGAGGCTTCATCAGGGCCTGCATAAACGGGCAGCCCTGTTACAGAAGCTGTAAATTTATTGATTAAATCAATTTTGCTTCCTCCTCCCACAATAGAAATTCTTTCAAAGGGCTTTTTGCATATTGAACGCATCTGCTCAAGAGAATAATTGTATTTCATAGACATGCTTTCATAGATTATTCTAATGAGCTGCCCCACATCATTTTTGTTGACTTTAATCTGTCCGGTTTTTTCCAGATATTCCTGAATGGTACTCAGCATGTTCTGGGGCCTGTAAAAAACTGGATCATCAGAGTCTATATAAGCGGTGTGGGGTTCTGCGTTTTCAGCCAACTTGTCTATTTCATCATAGGTGGCTTTTAAACCTTCTTTTCTCCAGTTGCGGATGCATTCCTGAAATATCCAGAATCCTGCAATATTTTTTTTAAATAAAACTTTATTAAAACCCATCCCTGTACTGGAAAACTGTGCTTCATAAGTGGACTGATTAATTATTGGTTCATCCAGCACCATTCCTATCAGAGACCATGTTCCGCTGCTGATGAATACATTGTTTCCGGCAGCCGGTATAGCTAATGCAGCACTGGCGGTATCATGAATTGCCGGCGCAATAACCACGGGGCTGCCCAAAAGACCAGTTTGTTGAATAATATCCGGGTTGAGTTGTCCTACTATTGTTCCAGGTTTGATTACTTCCGGCTGCAGTTTTTGGGGAATCTCTAAAGAATCAAAAATTCTGTTTTCCCATCTGTTCTCTTTCATGTTATACATCTGGGAGTAGGAAGCTACTGAATATTCAGATTTACATTTTCCTGTTAGAAAATAGTTAAGAAGATCTCCCAGAAACAGCATAACGTTTCCTGTTAACAAGGCGTTATCTGAATCACGTACCATGGATACAATTTGATGTAATGTACTGCAGGGATCGAATCGGCCGCCGGTCCAGTAATGCAGCTGTTCCCGACCCACTTTCTTATCAACAATCTCAGCTGTTCCTTCTGTTCTTTTATCTCTATAAAAGAAAGGGAGACCAATCAGTTTGCCGCTTTTATCAAGAATGCCGAAATCGGTAGACCAGGTATCAACGCCGAGGCTGCCAAGCGGAGCATTATACTTAGAGGCAAAGGTTTCCAGAGCTTGAAGTATTTCACTGTAAATCTGATAGATATTAATTAAAAGATGTCCGTTTACATTGATTCTCTGGGTTGAAAAACGGTGTAATTCATTAATTGAGACATATTTACCCTGTTCAATTCGGCCTGCAACAGCACGTCCACTACCTGCTCCAATATCAATGGCCAAATGGTAACTACTCAAATTCCATATCTCCTGTATTAATAGAATTACTTGCCTGCATCACCCTTATTCATTTTATTAACAATCTTCTCGGCAATCATTTCAGCCAAAGATTCCATTTGAGTGTCACTGAGTTGAATATTTGAGTGTTGCTGTATTTCTTGTCTGAAATCGGATAATTTAACAGCTGGATCTGTATTTGTTTCTTCCTGAGCGCCCTTAAGCCTGTTAAAGGCCGTGGTTCCTGTTTTATGACGTACAAACAGGGCATCAATTTGTTTTTCGCTCAAGAGCCGGGCTTTTTTAATAATGAATTCCTGGTGATAGCACAGTTGGCAATAGGCTTCCAGGGCTTCCATTCTGTGCCAGGCTTCCAGCGGTTTCTTACCCCAGCTGATAGATCCATGGTTGCTGAGCAAACACATCTTATAGCCTTTTACAAAGGGTTTAATGGAATCCGCCATACCTGTAGTTCCAGGTGTGGCATAGGGTGCTACCGGTACCGTTCCGACAATGCCTGTAGGTTCGGGGGAAAGGGACAGATCAAGCTCAATACCTGCTGTGGCAAAAATCATGGAGTATAGGGAATGTGTGTGGCAGGTGGATACAATTTCATCATCTTCCCAGTACGCTCTTAAATGCATTGGTATTTCACTGGTAGGCGTCCATGTCCCTTCAAGAACATTGCCCTGAAGGTCCATCTTTATAAGCATTTCCGGTTTGAGATCTCCCTTGCTGACTCCTGTAGGCGAAACCCATAATTCATTGTCGCCCACTCTGATCGTTATATTTCCGTCATTCGCAGAGACAAACCCCCTGAAATACATCTTCTGTCCGATATCACATATCAGGCGTTTCGCTTCATCATCAGATATATACTTTGTATTACTCATAACAACCTCTGTATCAATTTGTATTATATCATTATTTAATATAACTATTTAATTATTATTCAGCGGATCTGCTTTGTCAATACTTTTTTGATTGACAGGATATATCATGAACATAAAGATGTTTTCAGAGTTGTTGCCGCATGTTCAAATATCTTGCGGGAATGCTTTATTGTTCTGATTCTTTAATTCAGCCTTTGGGAGGAACAGTGGAAGTAAGGGCAGATGTAACAGCAGTGCGGCCCGGCGGAGTTTCTTTGGCCGGATATACAGTTTATAACTCATCGTCCATGGCAGCTTTTCCGGATAACTGCCG
>PDWI01007383.1_pt1 | contig 13384 bp, 15 predicted proteins | sample 1430891 | NCBI WGS metagenome assembly PDWI01 (sample SAMN01162508, study PRJNA174530) | Oral metagenome, whole genome shotgun sequencing project. | biome: Marine environment; feature: Marine mammal; material: Swab sample of the gingival sulcus; isolation source: swab sample of gingival sulcus... | reverse complement strand
TTCAGCAATTAATTTTGCGATACGTTTAATTTGCCGATTGCGAGCAGTAGCACTTTTCATCTCTACCAAAGCGATTAATTCATCTAAAAAATATTCGCTAACAGGGAGTTTTTTTAGCTGTTTTTTTGATAATTTGCTCAGTGGTTCAGCGATTTGTTGCAGACGTTCATAGCCTTTTTTTAATTCGGTGCGAGAAACTCGCATATCTTGTTCAGCCCAATTAATTGTCATTGTGATACCTTTTTTGTTCCCCCTCCTTATTCAAGGAGGGGGCTAGGGGGTGGTTATATAATATAAAATTATGCTTATTTTACCCTATTATCAGCGATAATTCTTTAATAAATCGACTATCCGATATTTTTCTCTGCTAATCTGTCAAAAAATATTGATATTTACCGAATTAAACCCTATTATAAATGGAGAACTTGTCTTAGAAAAAGTAGAATTACTGTGCCACAAAAGAAATTAAAAAAATGGCTACCCACGCCTGAACAAATTTTTGAAAACAAAGCGTTACGTATGTTTGCTCCCCATTTAAATGATGTCCGTTTGTGGCATTTTAATCGTCGTTGCTTAAATAAAGCGGTGTATATTGGAGTGATGAGTGCTTTTTTTCCACTTCCTGGTCAGATGGCGTTAGCGTTGATTTTTTGTTTATGGTTTCGAGCCAATGTTCCTATGGCAGTTGGGCTAACTTGGATTACTAACCCTGTGACCACCATTCCGATATTTTATGTAGCCTATTGTGTGGGAGCATTGTGTTTAGGCGAACCCATGATTACCTTGCATTTGATTGGGCAAATGTTATCGGCATTAAGTTTATGGCTATTTTCTGATGGGGCAAATCCATTTATTACTTATAAAGATGACTTTTCAATGTCGGCTTTTTTATTGGGCTTGGTGATTTCTGCGATTATTTCGAGTGTGATTTCAGGGATTGCTTTTAAATATGTGTGGCAATATAAAGTGGTTAATAAATGGAAAAAACGTCATGGCTACCGCCCACCGCATTTGCTAAAAAAATATCGTAAAAAAGCGGAAAAGCAGGCAAGAAAGGCAGAGAAAAGAGATAATAAAAAGCTAGGCGATACTTAGTTCGCTATGACTACCCATACAATGAAAAATAACATCCTCGCCTTGAATTTCATAAATTAACACTAAATCAGGCTCAATATGGCAATCCATACAGCCTTTCCACTCTCCTTTTAATGGGTGATTAGCGTATTTTTTAGGTAAAGGTACATCATTTAATAGGCAATGAAAAACCTCGCTCCATTGTGGGGAGATTAATTGTAAACAATGTTTTTAATTGCTTTGTTGGGTAAATGATTTTAGCCACGAGCAATGTCCTTTAATGCTTGCATTGCCTCATCAGCTTGATATCCTGTTAATTTACCAGCAGAATAATCGGCTCGTCCTTGACGAATTGCCTCTACGGTTTCATTATTTGGGATAATTGCTTGTGGGCGTTTTTCAAAAGAAAGCGGTAAACTGCCTGTATCAGTCACTTGCTTTAATATCAATCGCATAAATTGACTTGGGGTTAAGCCAAAATCTTTAATAATTGCAAAAGATTGTGTTTTTAATTGCTCATCAAGTCGCAAATTAAAATTTGTATTCATAATTATAATCCTATTGTAATTACAATGTGACTATAATTTAATATAATAATTTTAAATTGTCAATAAAAAATACTAGGACTTATTATTCTCTTTCTCTTGCTCCCTTGGCAACACCACCAAAAAGCGAGTATGTTCCTCCCAAACATCAGTAATAATGGTTCCTTGATGAGCCTCGACAATTTGAGCCACCAAAGATAAGCCCAAGCCAGAACCTTTTTTCTCTTGATTAAGACGAACAAAGGGGCTAAAAATATCCGCTCGTTTTTCTTCTTCAATCCCTGTACCTTGGTCAATTACTGCAAGAGCAAGATAAGGATAGCCTGTTTCTTCTTGGGTAATTTTTGTCTTTTGCCGAGAGGGTAATTTATTGCGAATTTGTGAAAATTTACTTGGATTTTTTGTTGGTTTTGTGCAATTTACAATTTGTTTGTTATTTAATTTACCATATTTTTGTTCAGTAGTTTCTTGATTTTCTTCAATAAATAAATAGCTATCCAAGGCATGTGGATTATCCGATTGCACAGGTACGATATTCTGTTGAGGATTTAATAAACGTGTTGGGATATCTTTTGCACTTTCTTTATTGTTTGCCCCATATAAATACACTTCAATTGGCGGTGTGCCATGTATCATCGAATTGTTAAGCAGATTACGAATAACGTGGATTAATAGTTTGGCTTGCCCTTGCATGTGGAGCGGTTCACCAATAAAATTTGCCTGTGCATAATGTTGGGTTTCTTGACTGACTAATTCATAAATATCAATATTTTCAACCTGTTGAATGGCATGTCCTGCATCTAATCGGCTAACTAATAAAATACTTTCAATTAAATCATTTAGCCCTGTTAAATCTTTATTAATTGCATTGGCTCGTTTAAGAAACATCGCTTGCATATTTTCAGATAAACCGTTGGCTATCATATCCATCATTTCTACTTGCAAACGAATACGAGTGATGGGAGTTCGAAATTCATGAGAGGCGTGGGCAAGCAATAGATTATTGGCATTAATCAGCTGTTCAATTTTTTCCGCAGATTTATTAAACCCCCTTGCAAGCGTGCTAATTTCATCAACACCTTTTACAGGAACGCGTACGCTAAAATCACCCTCGCCAAATTGAATCATTTGTTTGCTCATATGATTAATTCGCCATGTAATCGAATGAGAAATTCGCCACAAGGCAACCGTCATAATTATCAGTAACAATAATGTGCCTGTAAATAGGTTAAACATGGCAGTAAAAGCATTATATGTCGGTGATTGGCGAGGTTCAAGAAAGAGGACATGGTCTGTTGGGCATAAAATTCTTGCACTTGTGGTTGGTGGCACGCCCGCCAAAGTAGGAAAAGTTTCGGCAAACCAAGAAGGTGGTTGTGGTAATTTTTTTGCTAAATCACTACCCTCTGTTTGGATAAGCAATTTTCCATCATCACTATACAAGCCCATTTTTGCATCAAGCGATTCATCAAAAGTATCTAGGCTTTTTTTGATAACAGCTAAGGTATAACGGGATTGTAGACGATTAGGAGAATCATTGAGTTCGTTTAAAAAGGGGTTTATTTGTTCGACTACTTGCCCTGCCAAAATTTCTGAGCGTATGCCATCATTGCTGTACTGTAATACTTTAGTGAGGACAACAATAGCAATGGTAAATAATACCAATGCCAACATAACGCTGACAAATAGCCGAACAAATATTGAACGAAAACGGAAAAGGTGCATTTTAATAAATTCTTATTTTCTGATTAAGTAATCGTTTAATTCCTTATATAATTGAAATTTTTCATCAACACTAACAACGGAATAACCATAATGTAAGGCAGTCGCAATAATAATGCGGTCATGTGGGTCCTTATGATGTTCGGGTAACAATACAGTTTTATGTAAAATTACAGGGGTAATATCCAAAAATTTAATATCTGTTTCATTAGTAATCATTTGAAACCATTCATCATAGGGACAGGGTAATTCAATTCTACCATGATGATAAAGCTATGCCATTTCAAAGCAAGTAATCGAAGAGGCATAAATATTATCAGCCTCCTCAATAGATTGTAATATATGAGCTGATAATTTTTCTTGCTCGTTAACAAACCAAAGTAAAATATGACTATCAAGAATTAAATTTTTCATTATAATTCCCACATTTCTGCAAATTCGGGTGTATTAACAACATCACCATAAATTTTTGCCATACCTTGTAATTTTTGCGGAGCAGAACGTTTTTTAGCTGTATTTATTACTGTATAGTTAGTTTGCCATTGTTTTGGTAATAACATAACCACAACATCAGTATTATCTTGCAAGTTGGGCGGTGTTTCTAACCAATGAATATGATTATTTTTAATCGTCGCTTGATAACCTTGTAACATAACTACTCCTTTTACTGATAATTAAAAACAGGTTTTAAACTTGGTCGGTTGCAAATTGATAGCCGACACCACGTACGGTAATAATGCGTTTTGGTTGGCGAGGGTTGTCTTCAACTAACGCACGCAAACGAGAAATATGCACATCAATTGCCCTATCAATATTTTCTGAACTATCTTCATTGGGCATGGCTTGCCATAACTGTTCACGGCTTAACACCTTGCCTGCATGGGTAGCAAAATAATGGAGTAATTGGAATTGATGAGTGGTTAAACGCACAGGCTCATCGTTAATGGTAACCTCATGACTGTCAGGAAAAATATGCAAACGTCCAAAAGTCAAACTTTCCACTTGGTTTTCATTTTGGTTAGGTTGCTCATGACGGCGTAACACGGCACGGATACGAGCTAATAATTCACGAGGTTCAAATGGCTTAGCGATATAATCATCAGCTCCCATTTCTAGCCCCAATACTCGGTCGGTAGTATCACCTTTTGCGGTTAACATAACAATAGGTACTTTATTAAATTGGGTATTTTTGCTGTTGCGGATGGTTTGGCAAACTTGCATACCGTCCATATCAGGCAACATTAAATCAAGAATAACCAAGTCAATATCACGCTCTTTAATTTCTAGGGTATCAAGCCCAGCTTGTCCTTTGTTAGCTGTTATTACATCGTAATAATTCATAGACAGGTAATCACTGATAAGTTCTGCTAAATCTGGGTCGTCTTCGATAACTAAAATTTGTTTGTTCATAAAAATTCCTTAAATATGTTTATTAAAAATCTAATTTAAAATCAACAATCCTATAATGCCCTATTTTACTAGCATTATGCAATACATAAATTGTTACAATTTACCAAAATATCAGCTTAATGTAACACAAATCCTACTAATGTTGCTAGAGACTATCTTAAAACTTAGCAGTTTATGCATAATTCTTATCTTGGCAGAAGACAATAGATATTCGTTCTTTCCTTTTATTATCTAAGAGATATGAGCCAATCGCCCCTCAACATCATCAGGCAAATCTGCCAAGCAAATCAACACTTCGTTAGGAATACCTGCTACTAGATATTGCTCACTTTGTGGGTGATAACGGATAACATCAACCAATTGTTTGTGTAGAGTACGGTCTTGCTTGACAATCCAAACATAGGCTTTGACAGGGGCGACCACATGAGCATGTGGTTGAGTAAATACCGATAAATCGGTTGCGAGTCCTCCATATTTTTCATGAGTTAACATGGGGTGAACCCCTGTTTTTGCTACCAAAGTGCCGACCTCAATTTGTCCAAAATCGACCTTGCCTTGCACTTGTTTTCCTTCTTTAAATTTAGCTTTTTGTTTTTCAGTGGGAGTAATATGCACGCTGACACTGATTTCTTTCTTAGGACTTGGCTGAATATCGCTAATTTGTCCTGTTAATTTAGTCGCTTCACTATCTGCAACTGTATTTTTATTGTTGGCTATTTTGTCCTTTTCTAATTTATTATCAGTCACAAAAGCAAAATTAACATGTTGTCCAATTGCTAATTTTGGTTTGGTATATTGTGGTAAATTACTGATAAATTGCCAATCATCTTCGTTGCGTATGGTGAGAATGAATTGATTTTTTTTGCTAAAAGTTGGAAAAAAATTATTAAAAACATCCTCGTTTGTATAAGCTAAATTTCTTACTGTTCCTGCAATGGGTGCCTTTATGCTGATTTTACCACTATCAAAAGGCGTTTGATATTTTGGGGCAGGCAAGGCAGAAAATAACAAATCACCTTTTTTAACTTTTTCGCCCTCCTTTACCGCAATCTGTAATAAATTTAGACGTTGAGGGAAGCTGATAGTGACTTGTTGTGATGGTTTTAATTTACCATAAAGGGATAAACTTGGTTGATAACGCTCCGATTTTATATGAGCAATATGTTTTGGTTCAACGGTAATCCTTGTATCACTAATGATAATTTTACCTAAATCATCTTCTATTTCAACAGCATTAACATCAACCTCTGATTGCTGACAAGCGGTTAACATTAAGCTAATTGCAAGCCATACAATTGTATGATTAACGGAATGAGGATAAGAGACTAACAATGACATAATATGCCTTTATTTTAATTTTTAATATTGAATAAGTGATAATTACTAACAGTTTTTTATAGGTATATAATGACAAACTATATAAGAAAACGGCTACTTTGTTCCAAAACTTATAATAATTTATCAAAATAAGTTAATTTTAACAATTTATTTGATGAAATCAACAAAAACGAGTAGAAAATTTTTTTTAATTATGCTAAAAAGGTAAAAAAGTTTAGGGCATGTTGAATATTGAAACAGTAGCGAATAAACAAGTCCGTATTATGTTGAATTAACTAAGGTATTGCTAAATGGAAATTAATTTTGATGGTCTAAAAGTGATGATTATTGATGATTCAAAAACAATTCGTCGCACGGTAGAAGCCCTGTTACAAAAAGCAGGATGTGAGGTAACCACAGCAGTTGATGGTTTTGATGCGTTAGCAAAAATTGTCGATAATAATCCAGATATTATCTTTTGTGATATTATGATGCCACGCTTAGATGGTTATCAGACTTGTTCACTTATCAAAAATAATCCGAGCTATGCGAGCATACCTGTTGTGATGCTATCAGCGAAAGATGGTTTATTTGATAAGGCTCGTGGACGAGTCGTTGGTGCTGACGAATATTTAACCAAACCATTTAGTAAAGATGAACTGTTCAACATCATCAAACAGTATGCACAATAAGCAATATAGCGAATGAGTTGCTAGCATGGTCATTATAGGTTGACCGCTGAATTAAAAGCCTTAAATTTTTCATAACGTAATTGGCAACGAATGTCATCATTAAGGGCTTGTAATTCTGCAACTTGCTGAATTAATAAATTTTTTAACTCAGTAAAAACAGGCTCAGCATTGATATGAGCCTGCTGTTTTTCAGCAATAATTTCATCAATTAAGCCTAATTTATGCAAACTTTTTGCATCTAATTTTAACGCTTCACTTGCTTCAGGGGCTTTTTCTGCGGTTTTCCATAAAATTGACGCACAGCCCTCAGGGGAAATTACCGAATAAATGCTGTTTTCAAGCATATTAATTTTATCAGCAACGCCAATGCCTAACGCACCACCTGAACCGCCCTCACCAATAATTGTCGCAATCACAGGCACTTTTAGCGAGGAAAAAACGGCAATACTATGAGCAATCGCTTGGGCTTGTCCACGTTCTTCTGCTCCCACTCCAGGATACGCCCCTTGCGTATCAATAAAAGTCAAAACAGGTAAATGAAAACGCTCTGCCATTTTTGCCAACCGCACCGCCTTACGATAGCCTTCAGGGTTTGCCATGCCAAAATTATGAGCAATGCGTTCTCGGGTACTTTTGCCTCTGTGTTGCCCAATCAACATCACAGGTTCACCCTCTAAACGAGCTAAGCCTGCAACAATCGCCTTGTCATCACCATACAATCTATCGCCGTGTAAAATATCAAATTCACTAAATAAACGATTGGCATAATCCATAAATAGTGGACGTTTTGCATGGCGAGCGAGTTGCACACTTTCCCAAACTGTTGTCATTTTTAATTTCCTATAATTATTATTTATTCCCCCTCCTTTTTTAAGGAGGGGATTAGGAGGTGGTTTACTTACCTTTCTTTCTAAATTTACGAGCTTTTTTCTCGTGTAATTCGGCAATAATTCGCTGAATTTCTTTTTCTTCTAAATTAGCAATTTGATGTAAGGTGTGCATCACGTCCAAACTTAAAATATAACGAGAATTTTCTGCAATCTGATTAATACGTTTATCAAAATAAAGTAAGCCACTTTCTTTGTCTTTTTGCACATAATCAAGACGAATTAACGCATTAATAAAGCTAGTAAACAAAGCTCTATCAAAAGAATCAGGAATGTCATCGGCATATAACACGGATAGACGTTGCCCCAATAAATAGCATAAATCGACCACTTGTTCTGCGGTTAATTTGCCCGAGCCTTGTTGAGCCATCAAAGTCAAAGTCATAATATAGCGTTCTAAACTTTGCTCAATCGGTGTTGCCAGCACTTTTAGTTGTTGGTCAGATTTACTATTGGCTTTTGGCATACTTACTCTGCCATCACCTATATCAACAATTAATCCAAGTGCAATCAGATTATCAAGTTTTTGATTAATAGTTTCAACAATGGTTCGCTGTGGAAATTTTAAAAACAATTCATTTTGTAAAAATGGATATAGTTGCTCGAAAATCGTTTCGATACTGTGACGGCTAATATTACCATTGCGGTGGAGCATTGCTCCCAAAAATGAAGCAGAAATATAGACATGCAAAATATTATTGCGGAAATAACTAAGTAGTGCCGATTGATTATTTGCCACCTGAATAAGATTACCCAATATATGTGGAGTACGCTCAACAAGTTTTAATTGAATACCATAATCAATAATTTCTTGTGGCGACATTTCGGTGACGCTCATATCTTCATCATAGGGTAAATCGGTAACAATTTTTTTGTATAAAGCAATCTGCTCTAGACAGGTTTCTTCATCAAGGGCAGAATTAGGAGTCGAAAGTATAACTAATGATAATAAAGAAATCGGATTTATCACAGCTGATTTATTGATATTTTGCAGAATTTTAACTCCAATATTGCTAATCATCGCTTTGGTTTTTTTATCCAATTCGACTTCTGTGGTATCGGCAGGTAAGCTATTAAGAGCAACATTAAACTTTTCCATAAAGTCATTTAAAAATAAAGGAGAACCAAAGTTGACATGCACTGTACCAAAAATTCGCTCCAGTTTTCGTCCTGTTTTAAATAAAGCAAGCAAGTTTTCTGATTCTTTTGGTTTGCCTTTTAATTCGCCAATATAAGTACCGCCCTCCATAATGCGTTCGTAGCCGATATAAGTCGGAATAAAGACAATTGGCTTGCCTGCTTTGCGTAAATGGCTCTGCACCGTCATGGAAATCATGCCAAGTTTTGGCGGTAACAAACGCCCTGAGCGAGAACGACCACCCTCAATAAAGTATTCAAGCGGAGTATTGCGTTGTAAAATGCTGTGCATATATTCCTTAAAAACACTCGCATACAGTGGATTATCACGGAAACTACGACGCATAAAGAAGGCACCACCCCCACGCAAAATTTTACCAAGAATCGGCATGTTAAGGTTATTTCCTGCAGCGACATGTGGGGTAATTAAACCTTGTTTATAAATAATATAAGAAAGCAATAAATAATCAACATGGCTACGATGACATGGCACATAAATCACCTCATGGTCGGTAGCAACTTCACGTACTCTATCAAAGTTTTTTACCTCAACGCCATCATAAAGTTGTGTCCATAACCATGTTAAAAAGCCCTCAAAAAATCGCACTACATAATAAGAATAATCGCTAGTAATTTCTTCTAGATAATGTCGAGCGGTCTTTTTGACTTTATCAATATTTTGTCCACTCTTTTGACTTTCTTTTTCAATAGCAGTACGAATGGCAGGCGTGTATAACAGCTTATCAACCACGTTTCGCCTATCAGATAAATCAGGTCCTATAATGCTTGTACGACGTTTTTTTAAAATCGCACTCAGTGACGATTGTATATTTAAGGTAATATTTGCCATCGCATCTTGATTGGTGGTTAATTCTCGGCTTGTTGTTACCATCTCGGCTTGCTTATCATCGCCTGAATTGCTAGTTAATTCGGCAATTAACTGGCGTAAATCATAAGGGCGATGAAACTCGACAAAAGTATTGCGACCCATTACGCCGATATTAAATAATTGCTTGCTAATGCTTGGTTCTTGCCAGTTATCAGTCACCAACAGTTTAAATAGGGAGTCCTCTTTTTCAGGAGCTCGTCCCCATAAAATAGTTACAGGAATTAAATTTATCGTTAATTGTGGATAATTGTGTACGGCAGTAATTAAGCGTTGTAATCTTGGCGAAATTTGTTTTTTATCATTACTTTTTGATTGGTGTAAAAAAACAATTCCTAGATTTTCATCAATTTGAAATTGTGCACTTTTGACAGGTAATAAGGCGGGCGGTAACTGATGCTCTTTACTTTGACTATCAATCAAAATACTATTGGAGTGAGAATATTCTTGCAATACATAAAAGTTAAGTACATTTTCGCTATTGCTAACATTGGGTAATTCACCGACTAACTGTGGCTTGACTGCGACATCAAGGGCATTGCCTGACACTTGACGATACATATTCCTAAAAAAACTCACCTCATTATTATCTTGTTGCGAGGTAGGAGCTTGTTCAACCTCTGGGTTGACAGTTTCTTGGTTATCTTCTTTATTATGACTGCTTGAGGTGTGAAAATTTGTTTTTGCTGACGATTTTTTTCGGGTAAAAAATTTTTTTAACATAATTCATCTGCTCTAAAGTTTATCGGATATGACTACGCAATGCCAAAAATAGCCCTTGCAAGTTCCACGTTTCAACACACCCTTATATTGCCATAAAATAAAGTTAAAATCCAAACAATTTTTTATCAATTACATAATTAGAGGGTTAACAGTAATCTAAGAGAAAAGTTCACTATGGGTCTTGTTTATAAATTCATCTAAATTTTTATATTTAAGAACATCACAATTTTCTATTTCTTTAATCGCTTCTAAAGTTTCTGGGCTAACTGTTCGATAATAAAAAATCAAATCTTATTCGCTGAATTAAGCGATTGGAATTTTCTGCAAAGTCAGTTCTGCCATGTAATAGCTTATGATTATTACAGAGTACCAATTCATTTTTTTGTAATTTATAACTGATAGCATGTTCTGCCAATAATTTATCAAATTTATCCAAAAATGCCAATTCATCAGCGGATAATTCGCTATAACCTTCAATCATTAGGCGGTTATAACAGATTTTATAACCTAATTTGTCTTTACTTAAAATGCTCCTTTGACGATTGCGAAATGTCCATTTTTTATTTAATAAAAATTCAATATCCGCCTTATCCAAGCAGGCAAGTACATCAGTTAATTTGATAAAAATGCTTTCGCCACCTTGCTTGGCAGGCGTAACACAGAGCATTGCCAAGCCGTTGGGAATTTGCTCAAAATCTGAACAATCTGTATGTAAAGAAAAATAATAATTAGAATTGGCATAAGATTTAAAAAAATCATGATATTTGCCAACTTCCACTGCAAAAATAGGACTTTGACTGCGAAAATCAATAATAGGTTGTCCCATTCCTTTAATAAATTGTAAAAGTAAGTTATCGTTATTGGGGAAGTTTTTTATCAACAATAAAGGTGGGTTTGCTGATTGTAAATCTTTGCCAATTTCAATAATATCATTATCATTCAATGAATTAAAATCAACCGAAATGGAATTAATCAAGTTCACCACCACCTTCAATAAAAATGGTTATTGTGGCATTATTGGTAATATTCCAATCAGCTAATGATTTATTTTCGTTGTTTTCATTTACTCGTTGCTCATTCACTCGATAATGATAAGGAATATCAATTTTTCGCCGATTTGGTGGAACACCACCCCAAAATGCATGAGTTTTATTTAGTCCTGTTTGTTGATGAAACTCGTTAAGCAACTCCGTCATAGTAGCCTGTGGTGCAATGCTAATTTTGGTTAAATATGAGCCGTCTTTTTGTTGTTGCCCTGTATTTTTACCATTTAAATTACCGCTATAGATGATATTAAGATTTAGCTGTTTAACTTTATCATTTATGGCAATAGGATTTGGGTCACTCGTGGTCTGACAGCCACTGATTAGACTGCCTAAGATAATAAAAAATATTAGTTTTTTCATGAGGTTATACTCCGTAATTTTTTAATTTCACTAAAAATTCTTCTTTGCTTAAATTTTGCTCGGCTAATTTTGCCAATATTTGCATACGTTGTTTTATTATTTCAATCACTTCAAGAAAGGCTTGATTAGATTTCTCTTTATCAGTTATTTTACTTGGGTCAGGCAACCCCCAATGAATAACTATACTATTGCCAAACCATACAGGGCAAGTTTCATTTTTTGCACTATCACACACGGTAAAGACAATATCTGCGTGAAAATCTTTATGCTCGTCCCATGATTGACTTTGTAAACTCTTAGTTTGAAAACCTTGCTTTTGCAAATTTTCAAGAGTTAAAGGGTGCACTACACCACTTGGGCTACTGCCTGCACTTTTTGCTAGTAATACGCCTTGATGATTTTGGTTGGCAATCGCTTCACAAAGAATACTACGACAGCGATTATGAGTACAGATAAAAAGGAGTTTTAAGGGGGTTTTCATCATATTTTTGCTCAAAGTTTCAATAAACTACAATTTTACTGTTTTCCATAGTCATCTACAAGTAACCATTTTAAAATCAATAAATAAAGTGTTATAATCGCCTATTCGTATATGTTGCTAAACTGTGAGAACCTTATGTCGAACACTAACTTAACCACAGCAACGGATAATGTGACCCATACCGATTTAGTAACTCAACTACTAGATACGGTGACACTCAAGGAAGTGAGTAGCCAATCTGCCAAAACAAAACCGACAAACTTTCGTCTCTTTGAGGGGGAAAGTTATGATTATGTTGGACAACGAGTTTTTGGTGGGCAGGTCTTGGCTCAATCCTTGATTTCTGCTTTTCATACCATTGATGAAGAAGATAAGCCTTGTCATTCCTTGCATGGTTATTTTTTGCGTGGTGGGGAGATTGCTCAACCTGTGTTATATCGAGTGGAAAGTTTACGAGATGGACGCAGTTTATCCGCTCGCCGAGTGACCGCAGTGCAATATAAAGAAGAAGATGGCAAAACATTGGAACAGGTAATTTTTTCTATGATTGCCTCCTTTGCTCCGAATGAAGATGGGCTTGAATATCAGCCCGAAATGCCTGTTTATCCACCGCCTGAAGATTTATTAACTGAGCAAGAACTCAAAGAACAATTTGTCGGTAAAATTCCTGCAAAACTAAAAGCTCGTTTTATGCGAAAACGTCATGTGGAAATTAAGCCAATTAAACCTCGTGACCCGATTCACCCAAAGCCGATGAAACCAAAGCAGGCCAATTGGTTGCGTATTCGAGAGTTAGGCGTACAACCTATCGCTATTCAACAAGCATTATTAGCCTTTTCTTCTGACTTTTATCTTGTGGGAACAGGCTTGATGTCGCATGGTATTAGCTTTATGACCAAAGGCTTACAGGCGGCTAGTATTGACCATTCCATGCACTTTCATCGCCCATTTGATATGAATGATTGGCTATTGTATGATATGTGGAGCGATAATACCGCCCATGCAAAAGGCTTAAATCATGGGCAGTTTTGGCAAGATGGCAAGTTGGTTGCTACGGTGCAACAAGAGGGGTTAATGAGGCTAAGGGCGAAATAATTAAAATGG
>PDWI01007382.1_pt1 | contig 13384 bp, 15 predicted proteins | sample 1430891 | NCBI WGS metagenome assembly PDWI01 (sample SAMN01162508, study PRJNA174530) | Oral metagenome, whole genome shotgun sequencing project. | biome: Marine environment; feature: Marine mammal; material: Swab sample of the gingival sulcus; isolation source: swab sample of gingival sulcus... | reverse complement strand
ACCTTGGTATCAGGTATTACAGAGGGTTGTTTACAGGCAGGTGCTGCCCTAGTGGGTGGGGAAACGGCTGAAATGCCGGGTTTTTATAAAGTGGGTGACTATGATATCGCAGGTTTCTGTGTTGGTGTTGTTGAAAAACAGAAACTGATTGATGGCAGTCGTGTTCAAGCAGGAGATGTGATTGTGGCACTGCCATCAAGTGGTTTTCATAGTAATGGATTTTCTTTATTGCGTAAGTTGTTTCCTGATTATGATGAAGTGGTTTTAGGAAAACCGATAGGAGATCAGCTGCTGACACCAACAAAAATTTATGTGCAACCCGTTCTTGATGTGTTGGCACATTTTGATGTGCATGGTATGGCACATATCACAGGAGGAGGTTTAATAGAAAACCTGCCTCGTTGTATGGGTGAATCACTCTATCCTGTTGTGTTTAAAGATAAAATTCATATTCCTGGGTTGTGTTATGAAGCACAAAAGCGAGGGGGGTTAAGTGAACAGGAATTGTTTGGTACCTTCAATATGGGGGTTGGGTTTACATTGGTGGTTTCGCGTCAGGACGCTCAAGCAATCATACAGCACTTATCCAAACTGGGTGAGGAGGCTTATGAGATTGGTTATATTGAATCGGGTGGTCATACATTATGTCTAAAATAGCCGTACTTGTATCTGGAAGTGGAAGTAATATGAAACGCCTGTTTGAGGCAGGTATTCCTATTGATTGTGTCATTTCAGATCGTGACTGTTCTGCTTTAATGTATGCAAAGGAACAAGGGGTTGATGTTTTGAATGTGGGTCGTGTTGATGTGAGTGAACATATTCTTGCTTTTTTAAAGACACGATCGATCAGTTTGGTGGTCTTAGCAGGTTTTTTATCCATTTTATCGCCTGACTTGATTCGACAGTACACCATGATTAATATCCACCCCTCATTATTACCTAAGTATGGTGGTCGAGGTATGTATGGTATGCATGTTCACCATGCTGTATTTGCTGCCAAAGATAAGGAAAGTGGTTGTACAGTACATTATGTGAATGAAGGGGTAGATACAGGACCTATTATTGCACAATCAAAGGTTGATATTTTAGATGTGATATCTGCTCAAGAAATTCAGGAACGTGTACTCCTAAAAGAGTGGGAGTTGTTGCCACGTGTTGTTAAGCAATTGTTAGGGTTATAATTTTTATATAAAGGAATACAGATGAAAAGAGCGTTGGTTTCTACATATAACAAAGATGGGTTGGTGGAGTTAGTACAGTGTTTGGTTGACCATGGTGTTGAGATTGTCTCTACGGGGGGGACGTATCGCTACTTAACTGATCAAGGGTTTACTGTGACAGATGTATCATCAGTAACAAATTTCCCTGAGATGTTAGATGGTCGAGTGAAAACATTGCATCCTTATGTGCATGGGGGTATTTTGGCGATTCGTTCTTCTCAGGAGCATATGAATACGTTAGAAAGTCATGGGATTAAAACGATTGATTTTGTTGTGGTGAATTTATACCCGTTTTTTGATAAAGTCAAAGAAAGTCTGCCTTTTGAAGAAATGATTGAGTTTATTGATATTGGTGGTCCCACCATGTTGCGTTCAGCTGCAAAGTCTTTTAAAGATGTGGTGGTATTAACGCACAAAGAAGACTATGCTGATGTGATTAAGTCTATGAATACTCGGGGTGAGGTTTCTTTTGAAAAGAGGAAGGATTTAGCAGCGAAAGTATTTAATTTGACCTCTGCGTATGATGCTGCGATTTCTCAGTTTTTAATGGATGACGCGTTCCCTGAGTACTTGACGATTTCTTATAAAAAGTCTGCACAAATGCGTTATGGTGAAAACATGCATCAACAGGCTGCCTACTATGTGGATCAAATGCAAGAAAGTGCGATGAACCAGTTTGAGCAGTTGCATGGTAAATCCTTGTCATTTAATAATATACGGGATATGGATTTAGCATGGAAAGTGGTATCCGAGTTTGATGAACCATGTTGTTGTGCTGTTAAACATTCAACGCCTTGTGGTGTCGCCACTGCTGAAGATATTTATAGCGCTTATCAAAAGGCGTATGACGCTGATCCTGTGTCTATTTTTGGGGGTATTGTGGCGTTTAATCGTGTGGTAGATAAAAAAACTGCAATACAGTTAAAAGATGTATTTTTAGAAATTGTGATGGCGCCAGAATTTACATCAGAGGCTTTATCTGTTTTATCTCAAAAGAAAAATTTACGTATTATTCAGTGTCCGTGCAAACCTTGTGATCGTTATACATACACAAAGGTTGATGGAGGGTTACTGGTTCAAGAGACTAACCAGTCCTTGTTTGATGAATTGTGTTTGGTGACAGAAAAATCATTAACGCAGCAACAACAAGACGATTTGCTGTTTGCTTTTAAAGTGTCGAAGTTTGTGAAATCTAATGCGATTGTGATTGCTCACAAGGGTCAAACACTGGGTATTGGTGGTGGTGAGGTAAGCCGTATTTGGGCTGCTGAAAAAGCACTTGAGCGAGCTTATAGTATGTATAAAAACAGCATAAATCAAGTAATTGATATGGATAGTTTCCGTGATGTTGGGGTTGTGATGGCATCTGATGCGTTTTTCCCTTTTAAAGATGTGGTTGAGTTGGCTGCGTCTTATGGTGTGTCCTCTATTATCCAACCCGGAGGCTCTATTCGTGATCATGAATCCATTGAGGCGTGTAATCAGTTGGGTATTGCGATGATATTGAGTGGAGTACGTCATTTTCTTCATTAATATAAATAGATATTGTTTTTTTAAATAGGATTGTTATGAAAATATTAATTATTGGTTCTGGTGGTCGAGAGCATGCGATTGCATGGAAAATAGCTCAAAATAAGAAAGTGAGCAAAATATATATGGCACCGGGTAATGCGTCACAACAGATGATGTCAGTTTGTGAAAATGTCGATTTACATCAAATAGATGATTTACTTCGTTTTGCCAAAAAGCATCAGGTAGATTTGACGATTGTGGGGAGTGAAGCATTGCTTGTGGAGGGTATTGTTGATCGTTTTATGTCTGAGGGATTGGCGATTTTTGGACCTGACAAAAAAGCAGCTTTGTTAGAAGGGTCTAAGGCGTTTTCAAAAGCGTTTATGAAAAAATATGGCATACGGACAGCACCTTCCGAAACATTTACAGACTACGAAAAAGCGATTAAATATATTGAGACCTGTGACATACCTGTTGTGATTAAAGCGAGTGGTTTGGCAGCAGGCAAAGGTGTAGTGATTTGTCATACAAGAGAAGAAGCGCAAGTGACACTAAAAGAAATGATGTTGGACAAGGTCTTTTCTATCGCTGGTGAGACGGTGGTCATTGAAGCATTTTTAGAGGGTGTAGAGGTATCTGTATTATCTGTCACAGATGGTAAAACAATTTTACCGTTTATATCCGCAAAGGATCATAAAAAAGTTGGGGAGGGTGATACGGGGCTTAATACAGGTGGTATGGGTGTTATAGCACCTAACCCTTATTACACGCATGATGTAGAGCAGCAGTTTATTCAACATGTTTTGCAACCAACTTTAAATGGACTTAAAGCAGAGGGTATGTGTTTTGCTGGGGTTATTTTCTTTGGTTTGATGATTTGTGGTGGAGAGGTGTATTTGCTTGAGTACAATATGCGTTTGGGAGATCCTGAAACACAGGCGATTTTACCCCTACTAGATAACGATTTATTAGATATTATTGAGGCAGCAAGGTCACAGACGCTTAATGAGATCACTTTACAATGGAAAGATGCTCATACTTGTTGTGTGGTACTTTCATCTGGAGGGTATCCAAAGGACTATAAAAAAGGGCATGTGATTACAGGCATTGATAAGGTTACAGAATTATCTGGAGTACATCTGTTTTTTGCAGGGGTGGGTTTTAATGATGGTCAATATGTTAATTCAGGAGGGCGTGTATTAAATGTCGTGGCTGTTGATAATTCACTGATGTTGGCCCAAACAAAGGCATATCAAGCATTAAAAGGGATTTCGTTTAAAGATATGTATTATAGAAAAGATATTGGCCAATTGAAATAACACGAAATTAATAGTACAGTGAAAAGAAAGATTTATAGGGGGAGCATATGACACACAAAACAGATATTCAAATTGCACAAGAGACAAAGGGAGTTGCTATTCAAGATGTAGCTGCTCAGTTAGGTATTCCTCCAGAGGCATTATATTGTTATGGCAATGATAAAGCAAAGGTTGATATCAATGCTTTACCTGCTACTCAATCAGGGCATTTAATTTTAGTAACGGCTATTAATCCAACGCCTGCAGGAGAGGGGAAAACAACGGTGACCATTGGGTTGGGTGATGCATTAAATCGACTTGGTAAGAAAACAGTGATTGCACTGCGTGAACCGTCTTTAGGGCCTGTTTTTGGCATTAAGGGTGGTGCGACAGGCGGTGGTTATGCACAGGTAATCCCCATGGAGGATATTAATCTTCATTTTACAGGTGACTTTCATGCAATTGGTGCCGCGCATAATTTATTAGCAGCATTGTTGGATAACCATATTTTTCAAGGAAATGAATTAAATATTGATCCGTCGTCTGTAGTTTTACCTCGTGTGGTCGATATGAATGATCGTCAATTACGTGTGGTGCAAAGTGGTTTGGGGGGTGATAAGAGTGGTGTTCCTCGTCAAGATGGATTTCATATTACGGTGGCCTCTGAGGTAATGGCTGTTTTTTGCTTGGCAAAAGATATAGAGGATTTACGCGTACGTTTGGGACATATCTTGGTGGCATATACTTATAACGGTGAGCCTGTATATGCAAGAGATCTAAATGCTGTAGGTGCGATGTTGGTTTTATTAAAAGATGCGTTTAAACCAAATCTTGTTCAAACTTTAGCAGGTAATCCTGTGCTGGTTCATGGTGGACCTTTTGCGAATATTGCGCATGGTTGTAATACTGTCGTTGCAACAAAAACAGCCCTTTCATTAGGTGATTATGTGGTGACGGAAGCAGGTTTTGGTGCTGACCTAGGGGCTGAGAAGTTTCTGAATATTAAATGTCGAATTCATGAGTTAAGTCCTAAAGTAGTTGTGCTTGTTGCCACAGTGCGTGCATTGAAGTATAACGGTGGGGTGGGTGTATCCGACCTAAGTCAAGAAAATGTATCTGCACTTAAGGTGGGTGTGAACAATCTGTTGCGTCATATTGAAAACCTACAAACACAATTTGGTTTATCAGTGGTTGTGGCAATTAATCGTTTTGTATCTGATACACAGGCAGAGATTGATTTTGTGCGTCAAGCCTGTCAAACCTATCATGTGCCAGTGTCTTTATGTGATGTATGGGCAAATGGAGGTGCAGGTGGTGAGCATTTGGCCCAAATGGTATTGGATGTGATTGAACGTGGAGATTCTGGCTTTCATCCATCATACGAATTGTCTAACACAATTCAAGATAAGATTATTTCGATTGCCGAAAATATTTATCGAGCAGAGTCGGTTGAGTTTTCAACAGAGGCTTTGGAGCAGATACAACAGATTGAGACAATGGGTTATCGTGATTTGCCGGTATGTATGGCAAAAACACAATACTCATTTAGTGATAATCCGAAGCTGCTTGGTGCGCCTGAAGGGTTTGTGTTGAATGTTAAGCAAGTGAGTTTAAATGCAGGTGCTGGTTTTATTGTGGTGGTGACAGGTAATATCCTTAAAATGCCGGGATTACCTAAAGTGCCTGCAGCAAATGGTATGGATATTAATACAAACGGTGAAATTGTGGGTTTGTTTTAGTTTGATCACTGATTGTACATAAATAAAGAATCTCTAAGAATTTGGATTTGTCTGATCTTAGGGATTTTTGAGTTTGTATATGGTTGTGTTTTGATGTTGCATAATAAAATACCCACTGGAGAAAGTGGGTATTTTACCTCCTTCTAATAGAAGGATAGTGTTTTATAAATAGTAATTAACTGCGTGTTTTGCATCACAGTTTGGTTATAGTCTAAATTAAAAACACCGGCTTGTAAAACATTTTTACAAATTAAATAAATTTTGTGTTACAAATTTGCATAATTTTGTTTTATAAAGAAATCCCTACTTTGTTATGAGCCCTAAGAGTGTTCGCCTTTTGAGGTTTACCTTATTTTGAGTTTTATGTTTTTATGGTTTTTCTGTGGTTTTATGCTTTTGGTGGCAACATAACAACTTTTAATCTTAATTTTTAAATGTTTAGTGTTGTAATTCATGTTGTTCTGTGATATATTGATGGGCTAACTTGTCCTACATTTGTGTGGGAGGGGTTTGTTTTTTAAATCAATCCAGTCAATCGTAACTGGGATTTTGGAGAATAAAATGTCGAAAACGACTACACCTGCGGCACATCGCCTAGGTCTTTTGGGTCGTAAGGTTGGTATGACACGTATCTTTACAGAAGATGGTGAATCTATCCCTGTAACAGTGTTAGATGTGTCTAACAACCGTATTACTCAAGTTAAGACGGTAGAGCAAGATGGTTATGCTGCTGTTCAAGTTGCATACGGCACTCGTCGTGCAACTCGTGTGACCAAAGCATTAGCAGGTCACTATGCAAAAGCTGGCGTTGAAGCTGGCTCAACCCTTAAGGAGTTCCGTTTAAGTCCAGAAAAAGCTGCTGAATTAAGTGCTGGTTCTGTATTGTCTGTTGAAAACCTATTTGAAGTAGGTCAAAAAGTGGACGTACAAGGCACAAGCATTGGTAAAGGCTATGCTGGTACCATTAAACGTCACAATTTCGGAGCTCAGCGTGCTACGCACGGTAACTCTCGTTCTCATCGTGCACCGGGTTCAACTGGTCAATGTCAAGATCCGGGCAGAGTATTACCGGGTAAACGCATGGCGGGTCATATGGGAGATGAAACAGTGACTGTTCAAAATTTACAAATCGTTCGTGTAGATGCAGAACGTGGTCTTTTGTTAGTTAAGGGTGCAGTACCTGGACACAAAGAGGCACACATTACTGTATTGCCAGCGATTAAAATGACACATAAAGGAGCGAAATAATGATTGAACTTAAGCTCCTAAATGAACAAGGTCAAGCAGACGCAACTGTACAAGCTTCTGATGCATTATTTGCTCGTCCATTTAATGAATCACTTGTGCATCAAGTAATTGTTGCGTATCAAGCAAACGCTCGTAGTGCAAATCGTGCACAAAAAGATCGTAGCGAAGTGAAACATAGTACACGCAAACCATGGCGCCAAAAAGGCACAGGTCGTGCACGTGCTGGTTCTACTGTATCGCCATTGTGGCGTGGAGGTGGTCGAATTTTCCCTAATTCGCCAGAAGAAAACTTCAGTCACAAAGTTAACAAAAAAATGTATCGTGCTGGTATGCAAGCGATCTTATCTCAATTGGTACGTGAAGAGCGTTTAGTTGTAGTAGAAGATTTCGCTTTAGAAACACCAAAAACAAAAGAAGCTGTTTCTAAATTAAAGGCATTAGGTCTAGAGTCTGTATTGATCTTAACTGATAAAGTAGATGAAAATACATATTTAGCAACACGCAACTTGCCACACGTGGCATTGATCGAAACACGTTATGTTGATCCGTTATCTTTAGTGTTCTACAAGAAAGTGCTTGTAACTAAAGCAGCGATTGCTCAACTTGAGGAGATGCTAGGATGAAAACAGAACGTTTAATGAAGGTGATTTTATCACCTGTAATCACAGAAAAAGCAACGCTTGTAGGTGAACAAGCTAATCAATTAGTGATTCGCGTTGCACAAGATGCAACAAAACCAGAAATTAAAGCTGCGGTTGAGTTGCTTTTCAAAGTAGAAGTCGAGTCTGTTTCTGTTTTGAATCGTAAAGGTAAAGTAAAACGCGCTGGCCGTTACCAAGGTCGTCGTCGTTCAATGCGTATCGCTTACGTTTCGCTCAAAGAAGGTCAAGAGCTTGATTTTTCGGAGGTGAACTAAGATGGCATTAATTAAAGTAAAACCAACGTCAGCTGGTCGCCGTGGTATGGTAAAGGTTGTTTCACCTTTCCTACACAAAGGTGCGCCTCATGCTGCATTACTTGAATCTAAAAAACGTGGTTCTGGTCGTAATAACAACGGTCATATTACAGTACGTCATCGTGGGGGTGGTCATAAATCTCATTACCGTGTGATTGACTTCCGTCGCGACAAAGATGGTATTCCAGCAAAAGTTGAGCGCTTAGAATACGATCCAAACCGTACAGCACATATTGCATTATTATGCTATGCAGATGGTGAGCGTCGTTACATTATTGCGCCTCGTGGTCTTCAAGTAGGTACAACAATCGAGTCTGGCAATGAAGTGGCTATGAAAGTAGGTAACACAATGCCAATCCGCAATATTCCTGTCGGTACAACAATTCACTGTATCGAATTGCAACCGGGCAAAGGTGCTCAATTAGCACGTTCTGCTGGTGCTTCAGCTGTATTGATGGCTCGTGAAGGTATTTATGCTCAAATTCGTTTACGTTCTGGTGAGGTACGTTTAGTACACATCAACTGTCGTGCAACGATTGGTGAAGTAGGTAACGAAGAGCATGGCCTACGTCAAATTGGTAAAGCTGGTGCAATGCGCTGGCGTGGTGTTCGTCCTACCGTTCGCGGTGTGGCAATGAACCCAGTAGATCACCCACATGGTGGTGGTGAAGGTCGTACAGGTGAAGCAATGGTACCTGTGAGTCCATGGGGTACACCAACCAAAGGTTATAAAACACGTAGTAACAAGCGTACAGACAATATGATTGTCTCACGCCGTAAGCGTAAATAAGGGGCAATAAATTATGTCACGTTCAGTTAAAAAAGGCCCATTTGTCGATGCCCACTTAATCAAAAAAGTGGAAAAAGCCATCGAGGGCAAAGATAAAAGACCAATCAAAACTTGGTCTCGTCGTTCAACCATTTTACCTGATTTTATCGGTTTAACGATTGCTGTACACAATGGTCGTCAACACGTACCTGTGTATATCAACGAAAATATGGTTGGTCATAAACTAGGTGAATTTTCGCACACTCGTACCTTCAAAGGTCATGCTGCGGATAAAAAGGCGAAGAGGTAATTATGGAAACAACAGCTATTATTCGTGGTGTCCATATTTCTGCGCAAAAAACACGTCTTGTTGCGGATTTAATCCGTGGTAAGTCTGTGGAGCAAGCCTTAAATATTTTGACATTCACTCAGAAAAAAGCCGCTGGTATTATCAAAAAGGCTTTAGAGTCTGCTATTGCAAATGCAGAACATAATCATGGTGCTGATATTGATGATTTGCGTGTAACAACAATTTATGTTGACAAAGCAACTTCAATGAAGCGTTTTTCCGCGCGCGCTAAAGGTCGCGGCAACCGTATTGAAAAGCAAACTTGCCACATTGTGGTTAAAGTGGGCGTATAAGGAGTAACTATGGGTCAGAAAGTTCACCCTGTTGGGTTCCGTCTCGCAGTCACTCGTAATTGGAATTCCCAATGGTACGCTGAAGGCAGACAATTTGGTACGATGCTTGCGGAAGATGTTCGTGTACGTGAGTATTTAAAACGTAAACTTAAACACGCTTCTGTTGGTCGCGTTGTTATTGAACGCCGTGCTAAAAACGCACGTGTTTCTATTCACTCTGCTCGTCCTGGTGTAATCATCGGTAAACGTGGTGAGGATATCGAAGCACTAAAAAATGACTTACAACAACTAATGGGTGCACCAGTTCAGGTGACACTTCAAGAAGTTCGTAAGCCAGAATTAGATGCACAATTGATTGCTGATGGTATCGCACAACAGTTAGAAAAACGTGTGATGTTCCGTCGTGCAATGAAACGTGCTATTCAGAACGCAATGCGTGCTGGTGCTCAAGGTATTAAGATTGCCTCATCAGGTCGTTTGAATGGTATTGAGATTGCTCGTACAGAATGGTATCGTGAAGGTCGTGTACCTTTGCATACATTGCGTGCGATTATCGACTATGCAACATCTGAAGCAAAAACAACATACGGTATCATTGGTATCAAAGTTTGGGTTTACAAAGGTGATTTATTACCTAATGGCGAAATGCCAGAAGAAAAACCAGCTCGTGAAGCACGCCGTCCTCGTCGCCCTCGTGGTGATCGTCCAGAAGGACAACGTCGTCGTCGTTCACGTAAACCAGCTGCTGACGCTGCTAAACAAGCACAAGGAGAATAAGCATGTTATCACCAGCTCGTAGAAAATACCGTAAGGAACAGAAGGGTCGTAACACGGGTTTAGCAACTCGTGGCGCTGAAGTTAGCTTTGGTCAATTTGGCTTAAAAGCAACTGGTCGTGGTCGTTTGACTTCTCGTCAAATCGAGGCTGCGCGTCGTGCGATGACTCGTCATATTAAACGTGGTGGCCGTATTTGGATTCGCGTTTTCCCAGACAAACCAATTTCTGAAAAACCAGCTGAGGTTCGTATGGGTAGCGGTAAAGGTAATCCAGAATATTGGGTCGCTGAAATTCAACCTGGCAAAGTGCTATACGAAATGGACGGCGTAAGTGAAGAACTTGCACGTCAAGCGTTTAGTTTAGCGGCTGCCAAATTGCCTATGAAAACCGTGTTTGTAACACGTCGCATTGGTTCTTAAGGAGATCTTTATGAAAGCAAAAGAATTACGCTCTAAAGACGTTGCAGAGCTAAATAAAGAGCTCGAGAGCTTGTTAAAAGCTCAATTTAATTTGCGTATGCAAAGAGGCACACAACAACTTAGCGATACAAGTCAGTTGACTAAAGTTCGTCGTGATATTGCACGTGTTCGTACTCTTTTAACAGAAAAGGCAGGACAGTAATATGAGCGAAAATACAAAAAAATGTCAACGTACCTTAAAAGGTAAGGTTGTTTCTAACAAAATGGACAAAACAGTTGTTGTTTTGGTAGAAAGTCGTATCAAACACCCTCTTTATGGTAAGTTCGTTGTACAGTCTAAGAAGTACAAAGCACACGATGAGAACAATCAATACAATGAAGGAGATATTGTTGAGATTGCTGAGCAAAGACCAATTAGTCGTCATAAGTCATGGACAGTGACGCGATTGATCGAAGCAGTTCGTGTGATTTAACTCAAAAAAGAGCCTTTTTATAAAGGCTCTTTTTTTTAGAAAATAAGTATTTATATTTTTTTAAAAAATAATGTATAATAATACTATTGAGTATTTATTATATTAAAGGAAAACTATGAAAATTTTAAAAATGTTAGGTATTACTACCGTTGCTGTTGCGTTAAGTGCATGTACTGTAGGCACAATTAATAGTGTGACTAAAGATGGTAAGTTGGCAACAGATAATATCATTTGGCCTGCAATTGAAGATGCTGATTTAAGTTATAATGGTACACCAGGGTCTTGGCCTAATATGGTAAGTGCTCGTTCTGTTGAACCGGGTATGACAAAAGAACAAATCTATCAATTAGTCGATGTACCTCATTATAATGAAGGTTTTGGTGCAATTGGTGGTATTCGTGAGTGGAATTATACATTTAACTTCCGTGAAAATGGTGAACACAAGATCTGTCAAATGAAAGTATTGTTCACTAACAAGCCATTCTCAAAAGACAATATGACGGCTGGTTCAGTTTTCTGGAATCCAGCAAAATGTGCGAAACCTGAATACATTGAAATCCCATCAGATTTCTTGTTTGATTTTGATAAATCAAACCTTACTGCACGTGCACATGAAGTGTTAGCGCCTATGGCTGAGAAATTCTTAAAAGGTAAAGTACGTTACATTAAGATTGATGGTTATACCGATCGTTTAGGTTCGTTTGACTACAACATCAAGTTGGCGTTACGTCGTGCAGAACGTGTAAAACAGTACTTCCGTAGTAAAGGTCTTGATGAAGGCGTGCGTTATGAAGTGGATACACATGCATGGATGTCTCATGTGAAAGATTGTAAAGGCCAGGGACAAGCATTGCGTGATTGCTTACGACCAAACCGTCGTGTTAAGATTCATGCAGAATAATGTGTAGAATTTTTTCATAACAAGTTTACAAGAGGTTGGTGCTTATCCAGCCTCTTTTGCGTTTTTGTATGATATGTTAGAGAGGTTGGATATTCCAACTTCTTTTTTTCTTATTTAGGTACTATTTTGTGTTATAAACAGGTTTTTCATTTATGAGCAATACTATATAATAATAGTGTTTAGTTGGGAGATGATATGTTGACTCAAGAGGTGTTGTTTATTATTGTAGCCGTTTGTTTTGTTTTGCTGCTTTTGTTGGTGTATTTCTGGCAAAAGCAGCGTTTTGCTCGTTTATTAGCGCAATATGAAACACAGCACACGTATATACTAGAAGAAAAGAATGTTTTAGAGACTCGTCTTATGGGACAAGATAAACGTTTATTGGAGACTCAAGAATTGTATCAACAAGAAAGACTGTTGCGTGTGCAGGCTGAATCTTCATTAAGTGAATTAAAAAAAATCATTGCTAGTCAAGAGAGTTTTCGAGAAACACAGGTGTTATTAATCAAAGAACAAGAAAAACAACTGATGAGTTATTTTTCAAATATTTCTCATGAACTAATGAATCAACAAAGGTCTATTCTAAACAAGGAAAACTCTGAACAACTAACACACTTATTGACACCTTTTAAAGATAATTTAGAAGGATTTCAGCGTCAAATTCAATCAATGCGTGTGGAACAGGCGAAACAAAAAGGTGAGTTTTCTGAACAAATGCGTCAGGTGATGGATAATAATCAATTGTTAAGCCAGCAAGCCGATAATTTAACAAAAGCATTGATGAGCAACAAGAAGAAACAAGGGAATTGGGGAGAAATGGTCTTGATGAAACTCCTAGAGTCTTGTGGTTTACAAAAGGGGATTCATTTTGAGACTCAAGTAGGGTTCCATGTAGAACATACTCAGGGTGAACAGCATAAAACATCAACGGTTATTCCTGATGTGGTTGTAAAATTACCAGAGGATAAACAAATTGTTATTGACAGTAAAGTGTCACTTGGGGCTTATATGGACGCTATGTCTGCTGACAATGATGAAGATTACCAAATTGCCATCAAGTCTTGTTATGAGCATGTCAAAAAACATATACAAAGTCTGAGTGGAAAGTCATACCATGCCATTCCTAAACTGGATTCTCCAAATTTTGTACTGATGTTTATTCCACTTGAAGGGGTGTATTTTACGTTACTACAAACCTATCCATCTTTGTATCAAGAGGCTTTTGATATGGGGGTTATTTTGGTATCACACACGACTTTAATGCCTATTTTGCGTACGGTATCTAATGTGTGGGTTTTAGCGAGTCGTCAAGATGAAATGGCATGCTTAATTAAACAATCAGAAGGTATTTATCAGAAGGCAGTTGCTATGCGTGAATCGATAGATAAGTTAGGCAAAGGTTTGGAATCGAGTGTGAATGCTTATAATAAG
>PDWI01007380.1_pt1 | contig 13386 bp, 12 predicted proteins | sample 1430891 | NCBI WGS metagenome assembly PDWI01 (sample SAMN01162508, study PRJNA174530) | Oral metagenome, whole genome shotgun sequencing project. | biome: Marine environment; feature: Marine mammal; material: Swab sample of the gingival sulcus; isolation source: swab sample of gingival sulcus... | reverse complement strand
AAATGGTGGCGTGAAGAGCCGTATGCCTTAATAGGGCACGTACGGTTCTGTGAGGGGTTGGAGCCGTGAGGCTCCGCCTACTCGACAAATCTCGGGTTTCAAAAGCGAGATCTCTCCACTTCGCAGCAAAGCTGCTTCGGTCGAGATGACAGTAAAGTAGAAAGTGGAAAGTAGAAGTATAAACAGCAAACAGCAAGCGAATAGATAAGGAGCGCTTATGAAATATTTACGTCATGCAAAAATTCATGAATTGATTAACGATTATGAAATTGAAACACAAGAAGAACTCGTAAAACTACTGGAAAAAGAAAATTTCAGTGTGACGCAGGCAACGATATCGCGTGATATTAAGCAACTGCGATTGATTAAGGTACTGTCAAAAAATGGACGCTATAAGTATTCGACCATCAAAGAACAAACTGAGATTATCACTGAAAAATTTATTAAAATTTTTAAGGATTCACTACTTAAAATTGATCATGCAGAAAATATCATTGTCGTCAAGACGCTACCGGGCGCAGCACAAGCTGCTGGTGCAGCATTAGATTCGATGAATCGCGATGAAATTGTTGGCACTTTAGCAGGTGACGATACAGTATTTTTGGTTGTTCGAAATCGTAAAGATGTGCAGGCGTTAATTGATTTTTTGGTATCGTTATCACGCTAGAAATGGTTTGTTATGCTTATTAAGGTCATTATCAAGAATTATATACTAATCGAAGAATTAGAAATTGATTTCGATAGCGGGCTCAATGTGTTGACTGGTGAAACTGGTGCAGGTAAATCAATTATTTTGGGTGCAATTCGCTTGGCATTAGGTGGGCGAGGCAATCCTAAGTTCGTGCGCACTGGCACTGATAAAATGGTGCTACAAGCAGTTTTTACGCTTGATAAAGCCCTTAGTCAGCATCTAGCAGATTATGTCGATACATCGGAGAATATTTTAATTTTTAAACGCGAAATATATCGCAATGGCAAATCGATTATGCGCGTCAATGACGAGGTCATGACCTTGAATCAGACCAAGTAAATTGCTGATTTAATACTGAATATTCATGGTCAAAATGACTATCAGTTGTTGCTAGAAACAGAGGGGCAGCTCAATTTAATTGACGTCTTTTTAGATGATGATGCCAAGCAGCTGAAAGAACAAGTCTATCACGCTTATCACGTGCTTTATCAGACTAAACAAAAAATAGATCGCATGGCAAATGACCCCGAGCAAATTGAACGCGAAATTGATCTGATAAAATTTCAAATGGCGGATATTGACGTGGCAGAATTGGTCGCTGCTGACGAAGATATTGAAAACGACTATAAAAAAATAGATAAAGCAGCGCGCTTGATTACCGATTTAGATAGACTGAAACAAACGATTGATACTGATGGCGAGGGCTACGATTTAAACAGCTTAATCAATGAGACGACACGCTTGTGTCAAGCGTTAGTTGATGTTTACCCCAGCTATCAAACCGCTGCTGAACAACTAACCGACTTTTCTTATTTTTTGGCGGAGTTTTCACAGACTATTGCGCATGATGTCGAAGCACTGTCTTTTAGCGAACAGCAAAAGAACGCGATTGAAGCGCGATTAGATACAGTGAACACCCTCAAAAAGAAGTACGGCAAGTCAATTGAGCAGATAAATCAGTACCGTGACAATTTAGACACAAGGCTAGAAGCGCTAATTAATTTAACACAATTAAAAGATGAACTACAGAAAACTTATGACAAACAACGTGCCCACTACTTTGCAAAATGTGAAAAATTAACAGTTGCGCGTCGCGCTGCTGCAACGCGTTTTGTAGATCGATTAAAAGAACAGTTGAATGCGTTACAGTTTACTGAAATTGCATTAGAGGTCGCTTTTAGTGAAAGGCAACGACTGGCGGAGACGGGCAGAGATGTCGTTGATATTCAAATTAGCCTCAATAAAGGCATGCCGCTTGCAGCACTTAAAAACATTGCCTCAGGTGGTGAAATTTCGCGCATTATGCTGGCGATTAAAAACTTAATTGCCAAGAGAGATCAGGTGCCGGTATTGTTGTTCGATGAAATAGACAACGGCATAAGTGGCGTGACCGCAAGTGTCGTCGCTGAAAAATTGTATTGTGTTGCACGTTATCATCAAGTCATTTGTATTTCACACTTGGCGCAAGTTGCACTGATGGCAGATCGACATTTTTTAATTGTTAAAGATACGCTTGATGATATGACCATTGCCAATGTTTATTCTTTGACAAAGATTCAGCGCATCGAAGAAATTGCACGTTTAGTTTCAGGTAAGCTGACAGATGAAGCGCAGCGTCAACAGGCAAAAAATATGATTGAACGCGCGGCCGAACAGCAAAAACTACTCATTGAGAACTTACGGAGTTATTCAGAATAAATGATTTTTACTAATTTTAATTTTATCATCTTAGAGACTATTATCATATCAGCATTAATGTGGTCAATCGCACCAAAAATAAGCATTAAAAATATAAAACCGATGATGTTGTCGATTCCGTTGATACTACTATTTTTGTTGATAGTACCTATCAATAACATTTTTACTGTTATGCTCTATGCGGCAGTCTTAATTGCTTTGCGGCGCTATCTTTTCAATGTGACGTTAAAAGCGGCATCGTACCAAGTTGCCATTATTTTTATCATCAAGTACTTGATTGTTTACTTGGCGACTTTTGTGTTATTGATTAAGACCAATACTGTTATAACAGCAGCGCAGTTTAATGTATCAACCAACCTCTACCACGTACAGTGGATATTGTTTTATCTGTTAATTGTCATATTGGAGTACCGCATTATAGTCAACCGTGTATTATTTTTTAATAGCAGACGCTTTTTATCGAATATACCCGTACTGTTGACATCACTTGTATTTGCAACTTTTTTATTTGTGTCGCTCAATCAAATGTACCGCTATATCGCGCAGCATATTGTGGCGATATCAAACATTCATAATTTAGGTCTGCTGATTGTGATGTTGATAAACATTTTTATTATTTTATTGGCGGTTGTCACATTTATATTTAACACTTATTGGATCACTAAAAGCGAATTTAGTGACTTTCAACTATTAGCTGAAACCGATCAATTGACATCACTATTGACGCGTTCGAGTGGCATGAAACGATTAGAACAAACCTACCGCATGGCGTTTAGTAATCACAGCAATTTTGTATTGTGTTTTATTGATATCAATAATTTAAAATTTATAAATGACCGCTATGGACACGAAGCGGGTGATGTCGCAATTAATACTGTCGCTTCAGTTATAAAAAGCGAACTGCGTGACACTGACTATGCTTTTCGCTATGGCGGCGACGAATTTATTATCGTGTTTGAAAACTGTAAGATGCAAGATGCAAGATGCACGCAGCGCATGGCAGAGAATTAACAAGGCGATTGATTTGGTCAATTTAAAACAGTCGCTTGAATATCGCATTAGCGTTAGTCACGGCATGGCGTCGCATCATCAGAATAGGCGCTTGTCTTTAGCTAAGTTGTTGAAGTTGGCTGACCAAGAAATGTATAAGTGTAAGAAAAAAACAGGGAAGGTAGGTAGCTAGTTTGGCAAATCGTGTGATTATGATTGTATTAGATAGTATGGGTATTGGCGAAATGCCTGATGCCAAAGACTTTGGCGATTTTGGTGTCAACACTTTGGGAAACATCGCAAAAAAAACAGAAGATTTTAAAATACCACATTTATTAGAAATGGGCTTGGCGAATATTGATGGTGTTGTCGATTTACCAGCGGTTGACAACCCGACGGCGGCAGTTGCACGCCTAGCTGAAGTATCAAAGGGCAAAGATACGACAACTGGCCACTGGGAGATTGCGGGCTTGGTTATCGAAAAGCCTTTTAAGACTTTTCCGAATGGTTTTCCCGATGAGGTCATCAAAGCATTTAGTGAGGCAACAGGGCGCGGCGTGCTGTGCAATAAGCCGGCCAGTGGCACGCAAATTATTGAAGAACTGGGCGAAGAACACATTAAAACGGGTGATGTTATTGTCTATACATCGGCTGATAGCGTCTTTCAAATTGCGGCGCACGAATCTGTTGTACCGCTAGAAGAACTGTATGATACGTGTGAAAAAGCACGTCAGATACTATGTGGTGACTTTGCAGTTGCACGGGTAATTGCTCGACCCTTTATTGGCAAACCGGGTAAGTTTGAGCGCACTGCCAACCGCCGTGATTATTCGCTTGATCCCTTTGGCAAAACAATTTTAGACAGTTTAAAAGAGGCAAATTTTGAGGTGCGGGCAGTTGGTAAAATTGTCGATATTTACAATGGTTGTGGCATTACGCATGACATTCACACCAAGAGCAATATGGATGGCGTTGACCAAACGATCAATTACATGAAAGACGACTTTAAAGGTTTGATTTTCACAAATTTAGTTGACTTTGATGCCAAATATGGGCACCGTCGTGACGTTGCTGGCTATGCAAAGGCAATTGAGAACTTTGATTTGCGATTACCAGAGATTATTGCTGAAATGCGTGATGATGACATCTTATTTTTAACGGCTGATCACGGTAATGACCCGACTTATACTGGTACGGATCACACCCGTGAATACGTGCCGTTTATTGCCTATGGCAGTGAGATTAAAGCAGGCGTCAATCTTGGTACACGCAAAACTTTTGGTGATATTGCAGCGACAATTGCCGATATATTTGGTGTAGACATGCCAGCTAACGGAAGTAGTATGAAGCAATTGTTAATGGGTAAATAAAATGAGAATATATGATATTATAAAGAAGAAGAGAGATGGCGAAGTTTTAACGCAAGCAGAAATCGCCTTCTTTATCGAGGGGTATACCGCTGGTGAAATTAAAGACTATCAGGCGTCTGCACTGTTGATGGCAATTTATTTGAATGGCTTAAACAAACAAGAGACAATATGCTTGACCAAAGCGATGATGCATTCTGGCGACATGATCGACCTGTCGTCGATTGCGGGTGTCAAGGTCGATAAACATTCAACTGGTGGCGTCGGTGATACGACGACAATGGTCTTGGCGCCGCTAGTGGCGTCAGTTGGTGTGCCAATTGCTAAAATGTCTGGGCGAGGCTTGGGGCATACTGGTGGCACTATTGATAAATTAGAGTCAATACCTGGTTTTCATGTTGAGCTGTCTGCTGAACGCTTTAGCGAAAATGTCAACGAGTACGGTATTGCTGTAATTGGTCAATCAAAGAATATTGCGCCGGCTGATAAAAAGCTGTATGCGCTGCGCGATGTAACGGCGACTGTTGAAAACATCTCATTGATTGCCAGTTCGATTATGAGCAAGAAACTTGCAGCTGGGTCTGACGGTATTGTCTTAGATGTCAAAACGGGTTCTGGTGCATTTATTAAAGATGTCGAGGGTTCAATTGCACTGGCTAAAGCGATGGTTGAAATTGGCGATGGCATGTCAAAGAAGACCATTGCCGTAATTACTGATATGTCGCAGCCACTTGGCTTTGCGATTGGCAATGGCTTAGAAGTTATCGAGGCAATTGAAACGCTCAAGGGCAATGGACCAGCCGATTTAACTGAACTGTGTCTCACCTTGGGTGCAAATATGGCGCTGATTGGTGGTGCGGCTGATGATTATGATACAGCGCGACAAATGCTGATTGACAATATTGCCAATGGCAAGGCGCTTGAAAAGTTTCGTCAGTTTGTCAGAGCACAAGATGGTGACGATTCAGTTGTTGATGATTATGGCAAGTTGCCGCAAGCGGCCTTTAAACGGGTTGTCAAGGCGCCAACTGACGGCTATATCTGTGGTTTTGCAAACGAAGATGTTGGCGTTTGTGCCATGCTATTAGGGGCTGGTCGCGTTGATATGTCGTCACAAATTGACTTGAGCGCAGGTATTCAATTGGCTGTTAAAATTGGTGATTGTGTTAAAAGTGGTGACGTTATTGCGACGCTTTATAGCAATGATGAAGCCAGTTTAAATGAAGTTGAACAAAAGTTAATTGATTCGATTACCATTAGTAAAGCACGCTGTGCCGAAGCGCAATTGATCAAGGCAATTGTCAATGCTGATGGCGTTGACAGATACGATCGCTAGCACGGGGGCGCTATGGCATACCAGTTAAATGTTGTATTGCCCAGTTTTGAGGGGCCGTTAGAATTACTTTTACATTTACTTGAAAAAAACGATATTGATATTTACGATATACCAATTCATATTGTAACTGATCAGTTTTTAAGTTATATTGAACAGCGCAGCGATAGTCAGATTGATGACATGAGCGAGTTTATCGTGATGGCTGCGCATCTGCTTGAAATTAAGTCGAAAATGTTATTGCCGATACATAGTACAACGGATGATGACGACTTGATTTCAGAAGATGACCCGCGTTACGACTTAGTGCAGCGCTTATTACAATATAAGCGCTATAAACAAGCGGCTGAACAGCTTAAGCTACAGCACGCGGCGCATTCGGGCATTCGCATGCAGCGCATCAACGAGGTTGAACGCTTTAAAACGGCGTTTGACCCTGAAACAGATACTGACAATATTGATATTTCGTTACTGGTCAATGCACTTAACGACGTCATTAATCGCATTCCAGTTTATGACAGAACGCGTCAGCACTATTTTGAAAACTTGGTGCGTGATTACTACACAATCGAACAAAAATTAATTTATATAAAAGAGCGCTTTAATAACAAAGCACGCTGGTCATTTAACGAGCTGGTCGCTGAAGCGCACGACAAAATGGAAGTCGTCGTAATTTTTTTGGCGCTTTTGGAGTTTTTGCGCGATAATCACGCCTTAATTTACCAAAGCGAATCGTTTTCAGAAATTATTATTGAGAAAGAGTAAGCATGGATAGACAAATTGTTCAAAAGATAGAAGCCCTTTTGTTTGCGTGGGGCGATGCGCTGTCTTACCAGAAGTTGGCAAAGTTGTTAGATGTTGACAATGCGACGGTTAGGGCGGCGATTGAAACATTAAAGCAGCACTATGATAGCGATTTACACGGTATTCATTTAATTGAGGTCAATCAGTCAGTGCAGTTGGCGAGCAAACAAGTCTTTGCCGATACGGTTGACCAGCTGTTTAAATCAGACCGCACGCGCGGCTTGTCGGCCAGTTTATTAGAAGTATTGGCGATTGTCGCCTATCGACAGCCGATTACCAAACTTGAAATCGAAGCGATACGTGGCGTTGCTTCAGACCGTTCGCTACAGAGCTTAATTGAACTTGACTTCGTTGCAATTTCTGGCAAGCTCGAACAAGTGGGCAGACCGAATGTCTACAGTACGACTAATTTGTTTTTAAAAAAATTTGGCTTAAAGACATTGCGCGATTTACCACCAATTGAGTCGTTTGAAAGATTACAAATTGCGTTGACTGATAAGGAAGAAGAAATAATTAATGGCGAAGACAAAACAGACTAAAAGTAAAAGTAAAAGTAAAACTAAAAGAAAGACTAAAACCAAGAAAAATTCTCATGTGCGCTATGAAGTTAAATTGACGTTGCTGTTAGCAGTGACGTTGTTTATGCTATTGGCGCTATTTACAGGTGCGACCAGTTTTATTGGTGATTTTATAAAAAGTGTCTTGACGGGCCTGTTTTCTTATTATGCATTTATTTTCCCGATGCTATTATTTGCTGTCGTCTTTGTGACAATTAACAGCAACTTGGCGAAATATCGCAACCGCGTTTACATCACGGTGCTGTTTTTTTCATTGGCATGCATACTGTTTATGGGGTTGGTGATGCTCGAAGACAACAAAACCGATATATTTGCGGCTGGTGGTATAGTCAATGCCTTTAGTTCTGGGCAGCGCTTGACCAGCTTGGGGGTTATTGGACAAGTGTTTTTTGCGCTTTTTTACGGCACAATTGGCTTTTGGGGCACGGTGATTACAATTGTAACTGCGCTGATGTTAGTTGGTATTTTTACCTTTGATATTACACCTACTAAGATTGGTATTAAAATAGGAAAATCGGCTGCCGTGACGAAACAATCGTTGGTAAAGACCAACGAAAAAATTGGCGATGCCATCAAGAGTGGCGTCGAACAATTTAAACGCAGTGATCAAAATTATACCACGCAAAAAGATAAAAAGAAGATAATTGAATTGTTGGAGACGGCTGATTTTTCAGAAAATTTGGTTGAAAATGACGACTTGATTAGCGATTTTGACAGCGAGCGCATTGTGCCTGATAAGCGCACGAGAATTGTCGATCAAACTGGCGAGGCGTCTTATGGCAATATCACAATTGTCGACTATGAAGAACAGCGCAAGCCACTTGAACCAGCAGAACCGACAAAAGAAGAGGTTATAACTGTTCAAAATGCGCCGAGTGCCGTCAAAGATTTAAAGACGATTAAAAAAGAAAACGCTGTCATCACGCACGAAGAAGTTGACGCCGTTGAAACGACTATTACACATCAAGTCGAAAAGTCGTATGAAAACTATAAAATACCGAATACGACACTGCTTAACTTTGGCTCGCATGCCCGTTCTGAAAAAGATAATCAAGCGATTTTAGAAAAAGCTAAGTTGCTAGAGCGCACGCTTGCCAATTTTAAAATTGACGCCAAAGTTGTTCAGGTTAGCAAAGGGCCGATGATTACGCGCTTTGAAATACAGCCTAGTCCGGGTGTTAAAGTGAGTAAAATTGTCAATTTAACAGATGATATTGCCTTAAATTTGGCTGCGACCAGCGTTAGAATTGTCGCGCCAATACCGGGCAAAGCCGCCATTGGCATTGAGGTTCCCAATGAAAATACGGCAATTGTCACGCTGCGCGATGTCATTGAAACCGATAACTACAGTAAGGCTGATTCGCCGATTCGCTTTGCACTAGGCAAGGGTATTTCGGGTCAGCCGATTGTCGCCGACTTGTCGAAGATGCCGCATTTATTGATTGCTGGTGCAACTGGGTCAGGCAAGAGTGTCTGTGTCAATACAATTATTAGCAGTATTTTATTTAATGCCAAGCCCGACGAAGTTAAGTTTTTAATGATTGACCCCAAAGTGGTTGAACTGAATGTCTACAATGGCATTCCACATTTGATTTTACCGGTTGTGACTGACCCTAAAAAGGCGTCGATTGCCTTAAATTGGGCGGTACAAGAAATGACAGAGCGCTATAATAAATTTGCCGAAAACGGCGTGCGTGATGTCACCAGTTTTAATAAAAAGGCAAACCATGAAGATCGCTTAGAAGTGATGCCGCGCATTGTCGTCATCATTGATGAATTGGCTGACTTAATGATGGTAGCGCCCAACCAAGTAGAAGATGCCATCTGTCGCTTGGCGCAAATGGCACGTGCTGCTGGTATTCACTTAATTGTTGCGACACAGCGACCTTCGGTTGATGTCATCACAGGCGTCATCAAGGCGAACATACCGTCGCGCATTGCTTTTTCAGTATCGTCGCAGGTTGATTCGCGCACGATAATCGACATGGCTGGCGCTGAAAAATTGCTTGGTAAGGGCGATATGTTGTATTACCCAGTAGGGCGCGCGAAACCACTGCGCGTACAGGGTGCGTTTATCTCAGAAGAAGAAGTTGAAGCCGTCGTCAGTTACGTCAAAGGTCAGGTTGATGGCGAACTACACTACGACGAGGTGTCGCTTGACGAGGTCGCCGTCAATATCAATAATAACGACAATGAAGCAGTAGATGAATTGCTAAATGCGGCAATTGAGTTTGTGATTCGTTCTGAAAAGGCGTCGACGTCGCTGTTGCAAAGACAGTTTAGAATTGGCTATAACCGTGCGGCGCGCATGATAGATGAAATTGAAGCGCGTGGAGTCATTGGACCGTCACGCGGTTCGAAACCACGCGAGGTGTTGATCACATGGCAAGAATACGAAATGGCAGAGTAAATGCAGTATAAATATTTTTTTGAAACTTTGGGTTGCTCGAAGAATTTGATTGACAGTGAAGTGATGATGGGGCTGCTCGATAAAGCCAATTTTAAACTAGTAACTGACCCCTTTGACGCCGATGTCATCGTCGTCAACACTTGTGGCTTTATCGAGGACGCCAAGCGCGAGTCGCTTGATACAATATTTGAATTACTGCAATACAAAACAGATGGCAATTGCCAGTTTTTTATTGTTGCAGGCTGTTTAGCGCAGCGCTATGCTAAAGAACTTGCCAGTGAAATTGCTGAAGTTGATGCTTTTATTGGCACGACGACGTTTGATGAGATTGTCGCGGTTGTTGAAGCCCTTAAGGACAGGCAGCAGGTTTTGTTAAACATTGCAGACGAAAGCCGATTGACGCCAGAACTGCCAACGCGACGATTTGACAAAGGGCGTGCAACTGGCTATCTAAAAATTGCAGAAGGTTGCGATAACCGCTGCACCTACTGTATTATTCCCAAGTTGCGTGGGCGTTATCGGTCGCGCACCATTGCGCACATTGTAGCAGAAGCCAAAGCGATGGTGCAAGCTGGTGTTAGTGAATTAATAATTATAGCGCAGGATACCTCGCGTTATGGTATAGACAACTATAAATCGTATAAATTAGTAGAATTATTAACGCAGCTCAATGCCATTGCTGGCATTAAGTGGATTAGACTACAATATATATATCCTGATATTTTAACAGATGAAACCATTAAGGGCATTGCTGCTTTAGATAAAGTTGTCGATTACTTTGACATACCGATTCAACACGCCAGCGATACTGTCTTAAAGCGCATGCATCGCAATACCAGTGTTGCGCAAATACGCAGTGTTATAAAGTCGATACGCAAGCACTGTGATAACCCCTGTATACGCACAACGGTCATTGTCGGTTTTCCAGGTGAAACAGGTGATGATTTTAATGCGCTGCTCGATTTTGTTGAAGAAGTAAAGTTTGATCGGTTAGGGGCGTTTCGCTATTCACTAGAAGAAAACACACCGGCTTTTGCGCTTGATGGCAGAGTGCCGGAAGAATTGGCGACAGAGCGATTGTCGACATTGATGGCAGTGCAACAAGATATTTCGGAAGCGCTGCAAGAGAAAAAACTGAATACAATACAAGAAGTTTTAATCGAAGAAATTGTCGAAGAAAACAAGATTTACGTTGGTAGAACCGCTTATGATGCACCTGAAATTGACGGCGTTTGCTATGTGCATACGGCTGGCAAAGCTCTAAAAATTGGTCAATATGTAAATGTTTCGGTAACTGATTTTCTAGAATTTGATATAATCGCAAAGTTGTAAATTTTAAGTAGGAGAACGCGTTGAACACAGCAAATAAACTAACAATTTTCAGAATTTTATTAGTGCCATTTTTTGTCTACTTTATCTATCAGCCAACACTGACAAGTCGCTACATTGCTTTCGCAATTTTTACCGTTGCATCGATCACTGACTTTTTAGATGGTTATATTGCAAGGCACTATCATCAAATTACCAATTTAGGTAAATTGCTTGACCCAGTTGCTGATAAAATATTAGTTGTAGCGGCGCTAATCGCCTTAGTTGACTTGGGCGACATTGCCGGTTGGGTGGTCATTGTCATTATTGCGCGCGACTTCTTTATTGACGTCTTGCGCATGAACGCGGCAGCGCAAGGCATAGTCGTTGCAGCGGGTCGTTTAGGCAAGCTTAAAACTGTACTACAAATGCTTGCTATTGCTGTTGTTTTGTTAAACAACTATCCGGCAGTGCTATATCGCATACCACTAGATAAAATTTTATTGTACAGTGCAGTTATTATGACAGTTGTATCAGGTATTGACTATACGGCTAAAAATTGGCAAAAATTAGATTTATAAGGAATTTTCGTATCAAAAGATAGACAATTTATCTCAAGATAAAAAAGCAAGTCGACACCACTAAAATGGCTTGCTTTTCTTAAGCAATTATACATGACGGAGGACTAAATGAAAAGGGCAGCAATTTTAAATATTGGCAACGAACTGATGGCGGGGCATACTTTAAATAGCCATGCAAAGTATATTACGCGCAGTTTAACGGGGATGGGTTATTTAGTTGACTATCATTTAAGCTGTGATGACAGCGCAGATCAGATTACAGACGCGCTTCATTTTTTATCTAAAAAGTCTGAGTTGATTATAACAACTGGTGGTTTAGGACCAACCCGTGACGATATTACGCGTGATGTAGTGAGTTACTTTTTGAAGTTGCCGCTTGTTGAAAATATATCATCCAAAAGGAAACTGATTAAGCGCTTTGAAAAGTATGACAGTCCTATGACTGAAAATAATTATAAGCAAACATATTACCCCAAAGGTGCCCATGTGGTTACAAATGATTATGGTACAGCGGATGGCTTTGTTATTGAAAAAGATAATTTAATAATTGTTGCGTTGCCAGGGCCAACTAACGAGATGGAACATGTTTTAGAACGCGTTATCGCGCAGTATTTCAATAGCGGCAAAGTAAAATACGAAGCTTGTTTGAAAACATTTGGCGCTGGTGAATCAGTGGTTGACGATTTAATTAGCGATATAAAAAGTGATGATGTCTACATAGGAATATACGTCAGCGGAAGTATTATTACAATTCGCTTAACAGCTTTTAGTGCGACTGAAGATGCCGCTAAAGCACTTGTGGCGCCTATTTTTAACGAGATTAAAAGACGACTGAAGCATTTGATTTATGCCGAAGCAGAACAGAGTTTAGCAGAAGTCGTGGTCGCGCGGCTCAAGCAAAATAAGTTGACACTAAGTACAGCGGAAAGCTGCACAGGGGGCGCGGTTGCCGCTGAAATTACAAGCGTCAGCGGTGCGTCAGACGTCTTTTTTGGCGGTATTGTCAGCTATAGCAATGAAGAAAAAATAAGACAACTGGGCGTTTCTGAAGCGACGCTGGTGCAGTTTGGGGCAGTTTCACCTGAAACAGCGCGCGAAATGGTAATTGGTTTAACGACGCGCACAAAGAGCGATATCAGTGTAGCAATTACTGGCATAGCCGGCCCAACCGGTGGCACAGCAGAAAAACCGGTTGGCTTAGTTTATATCGCGACATGTTACCGTGGTGAAGTTGTCGTCGCTAAACACCTATTCAAGCGCGACCGCGTTAAAAATCAGCGCTATGCAACATTATATGCCTTAAAGGCTGTGCTAGAAAGAATAGGGTAACGAGAATGCAATTTGCATTTTAGTAAAGAAAAAACTTGATTTTAATCAAGAAAAGTCATATAATATTGGCATAGAACAAACGTTCGCTATACGGAGGTTGCAATGGACGGAAGAAAAAAAGCGTTAGAAACAGTCATGAATCAAATTGAAAAACAATATGGCAAAGGCGCCATTATGCGCTTGGGTGACGACCCGATTAACATGAACATTGACGTCATTTCGTCGGGTTGTATGGCAATTGATATCGCCTTAGGTATTGGTGGCGTTCCAAAGGGCCGTATCATTGAAATATACGGG
>PDWI01007377.1_pt1 | contig 13388 bp, 13 predicted proteins | sample 1430891 | NCBI WGS metagenome assembly PDWI01 (sample SAMN01162508, study PRJNA174530) | Oral metagenome, whole genome shotgun sequencing project. | biome: Marine environment; feature: Marine mammal; material: Swab sample of the gingival sulcus; isolation source: swab sample of gingival sulcus... | reverse complement strand
TGTATGTAACAACGATGCAATGGCATTAGGTGCTCTAACTTCATTAGAAGCTAATGGTTATTTCAAAGATGGTAAGTTCATGCCAATCGTTGGTGTTGATGCTATACCTGATGCTTTAACAAAGATTAAAGAAGGCAAATTAGTTGGTTCAGTACTTAATGATGCTGCAAACCAAGGAAAAGCAACTATGGATTTAGCTATCAATTTAGCAAACGGAAAAGATCCTCTAGAAGGAACTGAGTGGAAATTAGTTGATAAAGCTGTTCGTGTACCTTACAAAAAAATTACTAAGGAAAATGTTGGCGAAGCAGAAGAGTCATATAAAGAATAATGACAAGTTAAGTGCATAGATATCTATCTATGCACTTTTTTAAATGGAGGTATAAGTGGGAAAGAATGAATTTCTTTTAGAAATGATTGGCATTGATAAACAATTCCCAGGAGTCAAGGCTTTAGATGATGTAACTATAAAGGTTAGACCTCATAGTGTTCACGCTCTTATGGGGGAAAATGGGGCAGGTAAAAGCACGTTGATGAAGTGCCTTTTTGGTATTTATAGCAAGGACGCAGGAGAGATAAAGCTAGAAGGTGAGACAGTAAATTTTAAAAACTCTAAAGATGCACTTGAGAATGGCGTTTCAATGGTGCATCAGGAATTAAACCAGGTTCAATCTACGAGGGTTCTTGATAATATTTGGTTAGGAAGGTTTCCTAAGAAAAAGTTTTTTATTGATGAAGCGAAAATGTACAATGAGACGCTGGAAATCTTTAACGACTTAGGGATTGATATTGATCCAAGAAAAAAAATTGAAGATCTTACCGTATCACAGGCACAAATGGTAGAAATTGCCAAGGCGGTTTCACATGGATCTAAAGTTTTAATAATGGATGAACCTACCAGTTCACTTAGTTCAAAAGAGGTTAATCATTTATTTGAAATAATAAACAAATTAAGAGATGATGGAGTAGGGATTATATATATATCTCATAAAATGGATGAAATTAAAAAAATTGCCGATGAAGTAACGATTATGAGAGATGGTAAATTTATCGATAATAGAGCAATTGAGGATGTAACTATTGATGAAATAATTAATCTTATGGTTGGAAGGGAATTAAAAGACAGATTTCCACCAAAAACGCACGAACCAAAAGAACTGTTATTAGAGGTTAAGAACTTAACTGCTGTTAATAAAAAAAGTATTAAAGACGTTTCTTTTGATTTAAGAAAGGGAGAAGTACTTGGTGTTGCCGGTCTTGTTGGGTCAAAGAGAACGGATCTACTTGAATGTTTGTTTGGCGATAGAAGAATTGAAGAAGGTGAAATTTATCTTCATGGAAAGAAAATAGATAATTCCACACCTAAGAAGGCAATAAATAACGGTTTTGCAATGGTTACAGAAGAAAGGCGTGCAACGGGTATTTTTTCAGAGTTAAATATTACATTTAATGCAACGATAGCGAACATTGATGATTATGTAAAATATGGTTTGCTTGAATCTTCAAGAATAAACAAAGATGTTAATTGGGTAGTTGACTCAATGAGTGTTAAGACACCGGGTAATAGCACTAAAATAAAGTCGCTTTCAGGTGGTAATCAACAGAAGGTAATTATCGGCAGATGGATGTTAACAGAACCGGATATTTTTCTAATGGATGAGCCGACAAGAGGTATTGATGTTGGTGCAAAATATGAAATATACAAGTTAATGGATAATTTGGCGAAGAAGGATAAAGGGGTAATTATGGTTAGTTCTGAAATGGCAGAGCTAATTGGAGTTGCAGATAGAATCGTAGTAATGAGTGCTGGAAGACTTGCAGGCATTCTTGAAAAAGAAGACTTTTCTCAAGAAGAAATCATGAGACTTTCTGCGATGTATTTATAGGAGGAAAAGTGGAGAACGTAAAGACAGGAAAAAAGATAAAAACTTGGCTTATTGATAACGCAATTTATATTGTATTATTAATTCTTTTTATAGGAATAGTAGCAGTAGATTCACGTTTTTTATCTGTAAGAAATTTATTTAACATTCTAGATCAATCATCTACTAGAGTAATAATGGCATTGGGTGTAGGTAGTATCATTATCGCTAAGGGCACAGACCTATCATTGGGTAGACAGGTTGGATTAGCAGCGGTTGTTTCTGCATCATTGCTACAAGATCCAGAGTATGCGTATCGTATGTATCCTGATATGCCACAATTAAGTATATTTATACCATTAATCGTTGCCATTTTAATAACAACTTTTTTCAGTGTTATTAATGGAGTAGTTGTTGCTAAATTTAAGGTTGATCCTTTTGTTGCTACTCTTGGAATGATGATTGTCGTGTTTGGAATTAACTCAACATATTTTGATAGACCGCCATTAGGAGCTCAACCGATTGGAGGTTTTGATCAACGCTTCACATCGATAGGATCGGGAAGAATATTTAAAAGCGATGGCTTTATGGGATTTTCATATCTTTTGATTATTGCAGTAATTATAACAATTATTATGTGGATCATTTGGAATAAAACAAAATTTGGGAAAAACATGTTTGCAATCGGGGGTAATATTGAAGCAGCAAGAGTCAGCGGTGTAAATGTTGTTCTATATACAATACTAGTCTTTTCATTGGCAGGAGTGCTTTATGGTATTGGCGGATTTTTAGAAGCGGCCAGAATCGGTACGGCAACAAACAGGCTTGGTGAAATGTATGAGCTTGACGCGATTTCAGCATGTATTGTTGGAGGTCTATCATTTAATGGTGGTATTGGCTCTATTTCTGGAATTGTTGTAGGTGTTTTAATATTCCAGGTAATTGCATATGGACTAACATTTATTGGCATAAATCCATATCTTCAGTTAATTATTAAAGGTATAATAATTATTGTAGCGGTTGCGATAGACTCAAGAAAAAATGCCGTAAGGAAATAATATGGATTTAAAAGGAGCGCTAGGTAAATTTGAAAGCTTTTATGGACCAGGAGAAAAGCAAGTATTTTTTTCTCCTGGTAGGATAAATCTTATAGGAGAACATTTAGATTACAACGGTGGTCACGTGCTTCCTGCTGCAATCGATAAAGGGATATATTTTATCGTAAGAAAACGAAGCGATAAAAGGGTGTCGCTTTGTTCTCTCAATATGAATGATGAGAAACCAATTACGTTTCCTTCTTTTCAAGATATTGAAGAAACTAAGTCTAATTGGCTCATCTATCCAAAAGGTGTAAAGGATTTTCTAGCAGATAATAATATAGAGTTGGAGGAAGGGTTTGATCTTTTATTATGGGCGTCTCTTCCAAACTCGGCTGGCGTATCGTCAAGTGCGGCGTTACTCGTTGGCTTTATATATATGATTGATACACTTTATAATCTTAACTTTGATAAAATGAAGTGCGCTACTGTTGCACAAAAAGTTGAAAACGATTATATTGGTCTCAATTGTGGTATAATGGACCAATTTGCCGTTGCTTTTGGCAAGAAAGACACAGCCATTTTCCTAAACACCAATGATTTGACATACGACTATATTGACGCAAAGATCGATGGATATTCCATCGTAGTCATTGATTCAAATAAGAAGAGAGCGCTTAGAGAATCAGATTATAATACTAGGAGAAAAGAGTGTGAAGCTGCTTTACAAGAGATTAATGAAATATATGACATGGAGTATTTAGCTGATTTTACTAGCGATAAAATCGAAGATATTCCCTTTAGCAGTGAAGTGATAAAAAGAAGAGCTAAATATGTTGTTGAAGAAGAAGCAAGAACAGCCAGTTCGTGTAAAGCTCTATCGAATGGTGATATCTTGTCTTTTGCTAAAGAATTAAACAATTCACATATTGGTCTTAGAGATTTATATGAGGTTACAGGCAAAGAACTTGATACGCTCTTTGAACTTGCGCTTAAGCACGGTGCGATAGGCTCAAGAATGACAGGTGCGGGCTTTGGTGGTTGTACTATAAGTTTGGTTGAAAACTCAAAAGTGGAAGAGTTTACGAAAAATGTAGTTGCAGAATATAAGAAAATTATTGGACTTAACGCTAGATCCTTTGTCGTTAGCATTGGTGATGGCACTAGAGAATTGGAGATTTAATGGCAGTTTTAGTATGTGGTGGGGCTGGCTATATTGGTTCTCACATGGTTGATGAACTAGTAAAAAAAGGCTTTGATGTTATCGTGGTAGATAACCTAGAAACCGGTCATATGGAAAGTGTTAATAAGAAAGCCACTTTCTATAAATGTGATATCAATGATTATGATGCATTGAATAAGGTAATTGGCAAACATGATATCGATTCATGTTATCATTTTGCAGCCTACTCATTGGTATCGGAGAGTGTAAAAGAGCCTATTAAATATTTTGAAAATAATGTTGGTGGAACAGCAACGCTTTTAAAAGCATTGAAAGCAAACAATGTAAACAAACTTGTTTTTAGTTCGACAGCATCTGTTTTTGGTAATTCTTCTAAGCCAAGAATTGATGAGACAACAGAGAAAAATCCTATTAATCCCTATGCGGAAAGTAAGCTATCAATGGAAAGACTAATACACTGGGCATCAGAGTCTAGTGATTTAAGATACGTTACACTAAGATACTTTAATGTCGCGGGGGCATCGCTTACAACAAATATTGGTGAGGATCATAAGAACGAAACCCATATTCTTCCTTTGTTAATAAAAGCGGCCCAAACCGGAGGAACATTCAAAATATTTGGTGATGATTACAATACTGCTGATGGTACATGCATCAGGGATTATATTCATGTATTAGATTTAATTGATGTGCATATTCTGGCAATGGAGTATTTGGATCAAGGTGGTCAATCGAACGACTTTAATGTTGGCTATTCTCATGGGTTTTCTGTAATCGAATTAGTGAATAAAATCAGAACGAAAGTTGAAGATTTAAACGTAAAGATAGCTGAAAGACGACCTGGGGATCCGGATACGTTGGTATCGGATAATAAAAAAGCGTTAAAAATGCTAAACTGGGTTCCAAAGTATGATGATATTGATGTCATAATTGATTCTGCTTGGGATTGGCATAGGAAAAATCCGGAAGGGTATTCTAATGATTGATATTTATGTTGCAATAGACTCATTGGTTAATTATTCTATCAATAATAATTTAATTCATAGTCGCGATAGAGTGTATGCTAGAAATCAAGTTCTAGAGTTGCTGATGATTGATGAGTATAAAGATAATGAAGAATTAGTAGATGATTTTGAATTAATAAAAAAATCTATCATCAAATATGCAAGGGATAACAACATCATCAAGTCAAATGGTGTGTCATTTGAAGATAACTTTATTGCTAAATTAATGAATATATTTCTTAAATCTCCTAGTGGAATTGAAGAAGAATTTTACAGAGCGTATTCGACATCCGCTGAACATGCTACGGATTATTTTTATAAGTTATCGAAGGCGACAGATTATATAAAAACAGCTAGATTAAGTAAGAATGTGAAATGGACATATACATCAGAATATGGTGATTTGGTTATGACAATAAATTTAGCTAAGCCGGAAAAGACACCAGAAGAAATACTCTTGGCTAAAAATAATAAAAGGTCAACGTATCCACAATGTGTGTTGTGTAAGGAAAACGAAGGCTTATCTGGTGTTAATAGAGCACCGCGTCAAAATCATAGAATTATAGCAATTGAATTAGACAATAGGAAGCATTATTTTCAATATTCACCATATTCATACTTTAATGAGCACTGTATTGTGTTCACAGCAAAACATGAGGAAATGAATTTAAACATCACCTCACTGAAAGCCTTACTCGACTTTGTCGATATGTTTGATCATTACTTCTTGGCAACAAATACGGATTTACCGTTGGTTGGCGGATCCATCCTATCTCATGAACACTATCAAGGTGGCAAATATATGTTTCCGCTCGATAATGCAGAGGTGTTAAACGTAAATGTATTCAGCGATATAAAAGTTGAGAAATTAAAGTGGCCGATGACCTCTTTTAGAGTAAAATCTAGATCAAAGGACGCTATCCTTTCTTTTGTAAATATATTTATAGAAAAATGGTGGACTTATGATAATGAAGAGTTAAATATACTATCTAAAACAGGCGATACTCGTCATAATAGTGTAAATTTTGTTGTTAGGAAACAAGACGGAGAATACAGTATAATTTTAGTCTTAAGAAATAATAGATGTGATAGTGAGAATCCAAAAGGAATTTTTACAACAAAAGATGACTATCGCTCCATTAAGAATGAAAATATAGGAATTATCGAAGTGCTAGGCGTGGCGATACTTCCCGGCAGGATAAAGAATGAAATAGAAGATATGAAAGACTATTTGTTAGGTTGCAAATTAAATGAGCGATCGAACAAACACAAAGACTTACTAGATAAAATGAAGGCAAACTATAACGATGGTGATGACGTTGATTGCTTTATTAAATCTCAAATTGGGGAGGTTTATACTCATATCCTGAAGAACTGTTCGGTATTTAAAGATGATAAAAACTCAGTTTTAGCATTAAACGATTTTATGTCAGATGTAGGGAAGACGTATGAAAAAAATAATACTAAAGAATAACAAAATAGAACTTATTCTTATAAATGTAGGCGCTAGTATATACGATTTTAAATACAAAGGAAGAAGTTTGGTTAAACAGGCTTCTTCTCTTAATAATTACTATGAAAACACAGAGTATATTGGCTCTACCGTAGCACCAATGGCGGGTAGGTACAATATTAATGGTGAGATTATACTCCATTCCGCTAGGGATACGTTTCATAATAAGGATTTTATGATAACAAAGCAAGATGAAAAATGTGTTGAGTTTTCATATAAATATTTAAAAGTTACATATACGATACAAAACGATGGATTTAGAATAGATTTTAAAGCTACACCGGCTTCTAAAATTCCCTTAAACATCACCAATCACTCTTATTTCTGTCTCGATGATAAGTATGATGTAAATACACATAGTGCGTTAATAAAATCGAATTATATGTCACTAAAAAACGAAAATGCGCTTGCTATAGGTATAATTGGGAATAATATAAATAGGATAGATTTTAATAAGACGAAAGTAGATGATTATTACTATTTTAGTGAGGACAATACGTTTGAACTGCTATCAAATTGCTCTAATATAACACTGAAAGTCACTACTAGTTATCCAGGGGTTGTATTATACACATACAATCAACCGATTGACGCTAGTAACAAATATAGTGCGATAGCAGTGGAGTGTCAGTATCCACCGAACACTATAATTATGGATAATAATTATAGTGAATACATAGAATACTTAGTGAGAGGGTAGTATGGCTACAATTAAAGATATTGCTAAAAAAGCAGGCGTTTCAATATGTACTGTTTCTAGGGTCATTAATAATGATGTAACCCTTAACGTGTCAAGTACTACAAGAGAAAAAGTGCTCAATGCAGCGTTAGAAGTGGGATATACAAAAAAAACAAATAAAACGTCTAACTACATAGTTGGTATAGTTAGTTGGTTTTCAGAGCGCAACACATCGAAATCGGATTATTACGAGACGATTAGAAGGGGTGTTGAAAAAAGATTATCGGAGCTTTCCATAAGAACGGTGCTTATATATAATCAAAAAAGAGCGAAAGAAAAGCTTATAGGTAACAAGATAAATGGTGCTATTTTAATAGGGAAGTATTCTGATAAAGAGATTAATAAGATAAAAAAAATAACTGAGAATTTAGTAATTGTTGATTATAATCCAAATAGGGATGATATAGATAGTATATATGTTGACCTTAAGGACATAACGAATAATATATTGGATCGATTTATAAATGATAATATTACCGACTTTGGCCTGCTTTGTGGAAGAGAGCAAGTTGATTATGGAAAGACTGAGATAATTGATCCAAGAGAAACGGCCTTTATAGATTATATTCAAAAGGATGAACTTATTAAGAATAAGAGAAATATATATATAGGTGATTTTAGCATTAATAGTGGCTACGAATTAATGAAAGAGGCAATTGATAATGGGAACTTACCGAAGGTATTTTTAGTTGCAAATGATGATATGGCAATCGGTGCGATAAGATGTTTACTAAATAGTGGTATTCATGTGCCAGAAGAAGTGGGCATTGTAGGCATTGATAATATTGAAAGTTGCAATTATTTTAAGCCAACGATAACAACCATTGATATTCCGAAATATTATTTGGGGTATTTTGGTGTCGATTTACTTTTTGAACGCATAAATTCAGGAAGGAAAATATCAAAAAGAGTAGTATTACCATACACATATGTTGAAAGAGATAGTTATATAAAAACTTAATAAGAGAACGATTATCAATTAGAAAATAAGCTCAGTTTACTTAAAAACAACTTGATGATTTTGTTATTAATTTGTTATAATTGTTATAAGGGGGATTTATGTTTGGAAAGATTTTAGTTATTAATCCTGGTAGCACTTCAACAAAGGTTAGCGTGTACGATAACAATAAAGAAATCGTGAATAGTAGCCTGACTCATGATGTTCAAAATCTAGAGAAATTTGCAAAGGTAATTGACCAATATGAGTATCGAAAAGAAGCTATTATTGAGTGGCTAAAAGAGAATGAAATTGAAATAAAAGAACTTATTTGCGTTGTTGCTAGAGGAGGACTCGTTCGACCAATTAGTTCGGGTACATATCTAGTAGATGATGCGTTAATAAATGATTTGAAAATAGGTGTACAAGGTGAACACGCTTCTAACTTAGGTGGGATCATTGCAAAAGAAATTGCGGATTCTATCGGAGTGAAAGCGTTTATTGTTGACCCTGTCGCTGTTGATGAGTTTATCGATGAAGCAAGAATTAGTGGACTAAAAGAGGTTAAAAGACAGTCATTAGTTCATGCGCTTAATATTAGAGCAAATGCTATCAAGCATTCAAGAGATTTAAAGTTAGAACTAAATAAAGAGAATTTTATTATTGCTCACTTAGGTGGGGGAATTTCTGTGGTCCCAATGCGATATGGCAGAATTATAGATGCTAATAACGCAAACGAAATGGGGCCATTTTCACCTGAAAGAACGGGTTCACTTCCGGTAGGAGGATTCCTTAAACTCATAAAAGAGGGATACTTTAAAAACTATAATGAATGCAAAAAATTCATTACAGGTAAAGGTGGACTAGTAGCCTATTTAAACACCAATGATATGAGAGATGTAGAAAAGATGATAAAAGATGGAGATAAATACGCTGAAGTTGTTTTAGAAGCTATGGCTTATCAGATTTCAAAAGAAATAGGAGCATGTGCAGCGGCGCTTAAAGGGCAGGTTCATTCGATTATACTTACAGGAGGCGTAGCATATAATAAACGACTATGTAAGATTGTTGATGATATGACATCTTTTATCGCTCAAAATTATGTTTATCCTGGAGAAGATGAAATGTTAGCACTATATGAAGGTGCTGTTCGAGTATTAGATGGAACTGAGGCTTATAAAATTTATGAAGAGGAGATAGTATGATTAAGACGTTTAATGAAATAGTTGAAAAAGCAATATCTTGTCCTAATGTTAAGATTGCTGTAGCAAAGGCTGAAAACGAAGAAGTTTTAGAGGCTGTTGAAGAAGCAAGGAAAATGGGAATTGCAGATTCTATACTAGTTGGCGATAAGAGTAAGATTCTAGATTGTTTAAAGCGTTTAAATATTGATGATGGGAACTATGAGATTGTACATATAGAAGGTGAGATGGAAGCTGGACTGGAAGCAGTAAAAATTGTTTCAACTGGTAGAGCGGATATTCTTATGAAGGGGCTTATTGAGACATCTACCTTACTGAAAGCGGTTTTAAACAAAGAAGTTGGACTCAGAAAATCGAAAGTGATATCACATGTGGGGATTTTTGAGCTAGAAAAATATCATAAGCTTTTAGTTGTAACGGATCCGGCGATAAATATTAAGCCTACTCTTGAGCAAAAGGCAGAAATAATCAAAAATGCAGAGCGCTCGCAGGCGGCACTTTCTAAAGAGTCGTACAGCAAAGGTTTTACCCAAGGGCGTGAAGACGGCTTTAAAGAAGGCCAAACTGAAGTTCAGCGTTTGATTGATCGTTTGCACACAATGATTGAACGCACAATGGATCGGCGCGAAGAAATTCTCGCTGAAACCGAACAGCAGATTGTTGACCTTGTACTGTTAATGACACGCAAAGTGGTTAAAATTATTTCGGAAAATCAACGCAATGTTGTTGTGTCAAATATCGTTCATGCTTTGCGTAAAGTAAAGGGGAGGGGAGATGTAACCATTCGTGTCAATCTTGCCGATGTAAAAATGACCAGCGAACACATCAAAGATTTCCTTGCGAGCGCCGAGCATATCAAAAATATTACCGTTATGGAAGATTCAAGTGTTGATGCAGGCGGTTGTATCGTAGAAACCGACTTTGGTACGGTTGATGCGCGCATTATGAGTCAGTTACACGAACTGGAACAAAAAATCCTCGAAATCTCGCCCATTAAAAATCGCGTCAAAACAGCTAATACGGTAAAATAAGAGTCTTTTTAGGTTAAGAAGTACTAAAAAATGGAGATGGGGGGAGTTGAACCCCCGTCCCGAAAAGTACACCAAAAGCATCTACAGGTTTATCGGTGCGAGGTGGTTGTCGGGATTCGGTAGCAGCACCGAAAGCGTCGAATCCGTATCACGGTTAGGTGTCCCCTTTGTCGTTCGTGCCCAACAAAAAGTAAGCCCCGATTGCAACAGAACACACGTACCGCTCGGAGCAGTGCAGTTCGGGTTCCGCGATTACGCAGCTAAGGCGTATTCGTTACTGTCGTTTTCGGCAGTTATAGTTTTTACCGAATCAGGAGATCGGTACTCCACCTGCAACTCAGGGCATAAGCAATCCGGTCGAATCCGGAACATCCCCAAAAGCTTCGCCAGTGTATCAGAAAAAAAAAATAAGTTCAAGTTCATAGCTTACGGAAATTAATCTATGAGATGAAATAAAAGGGCGGAAAATCATTTTGCCTGCTGTATTGAGCCTCCGCACCTTTTGACGGGACGGAAAAACGGTGCTCTGCTACAGTCTTTGCAGGCAAAATAGTTGGAGCCGTGCGTTTTGCCTCGGGCAAAAACGCAGTGTATAAAAAGCTTTCAGATTTTTTCAATGAGCTCATTTTTTACTATCGTGTTCTTTTTTCTGTAGTTGTTCTAAATCTGTTTTTAGTTTTGTGACTGTTTGTTCTTCCGTTGTGTGTAGGTATTTTTTTTCCAGCCTTTCTATGAGGCTTTGTGCTTTCGTAAATTCTTTTGCAGAGAGTAAAATACGAACATAGTTTTCAGCAGCACGAGGGTTGTCGGGTTCTTTTTCGTAGTATTTTTGGTAGAGTGTAATTGCGGTTTCTTTTTCGCCCAAGATTGCGCATACGTAGGCGTATGATTCTAACACGAGTGTGTTGTCAGGGCTCTCTTCGTACATTGGTTTGAGCAGTGCTTGGGCTTTTTTCCATTGTTTATCGAGTGCATAGACGCGTGCAAGCTGATATTGTGCTGTTTTTCCGTATTCAGGCGATTTAAGTGCTTTTTTGTACCACATAATTGCTTTAGCATAGGCGTTAATGTCAGTGTATCCTTGGGCAATTTCTATGTATTCAGCTGCATTTTCTGCATCGGGAATGCCTGACGCGAATGTAAAAGACGCTATGAAAAAAAAGCATATACTAAAAAGAGGTATTTTTGTTGAAAATCGCCTGCAAGACACTTAAATGCCTCCTAAGACGGTTCGCTCGATTTCACGCAATTGTGAGCGGTATAAGCCTGCGATGTTTGAACCGTAGTCTGCAATGAGCTGTAAAATATTTCTGGGGTGTTCTGAAGAATCGGCCCCGTTTACGCGGTCTCCGGCATCGCCCAAGCCGGGCATGATATATGCGGAATTGTTTAAGACCGGATCCATCCAGAGTGTGTATACCGTACAGTTATCAATGGCGCGGGCAACTCGTAATGCTCCTTTGAGCGCAGAAATAACATGAAAGCAACTGATTGATTTGGGTTTTACGCCGTTTTTTTCTAAATGTCGAATGATGGAGATAAGACTTCCGCCGGTTGCGTTCATAGGATCGGCGAAAATAAGGTCTTTGCCGTTCAGTGATTCAATATCGAAATAGGATTGTTTCAAATTGAGGTTATAGCGCATGTTTTTTTCTGTGCAACTGTCATCGCGTTGAATTTTGAAGAGCGCAAAAGGTGTTGTGTAGCCGTGCGATGAGTATTCTTCAATTTCTTTTGATAAAATCATGGAAGGGAGTAATGCTCCGCGTAGCAGCACGCACATAACGGTATTTTCAATTTGGTCATCGATGTCTGTTATTTTATGTACGGCGTAATTTTGAACCGGAGTAGAAACCGGAGTTTTTACGACTAAGTGGTTTTTTTGGCTTGTTGCTTTTCCTTGATACGCAAGTTTAAAGAGCATTTCAAATGATCGTTGTGTGTAATATAAGAATTCGTCATGGTCGGTATGTGTGTTTCTGAGTTTGGCAATTACTCGAGACGCTTCTGCATGATTTTCGTGTTCAGTTTCAAACGAATATACTTTAAGTGAAGGGATTTCTTTACACATGCTTTGCATAATTTTTCCCATTTCATCATAGATTGCAATGATGTCGTCTTTTGCCGCTTGTTGTTGTGCTGAATGTGTTTCATTTTCTAATATTGCAAAAGATTTCATTGCTTTTGCATATAACGCATCCATTTGAGCCAAATAGGCTTCATCGCTTTCGGTTAAGTATCCATTAAGCTCCAGAGCTTCCATCGTAATTGTATCCATACATCCTTCCTTATATCTTAGTGTTAATGTTCTTCAATTTCTTTTTTCAAAAAAAAACGCCCCCAAAGAGGGCGTTGAAAGCTTATAACCAGAAACGGCAACCAAGCGAAAGAGGTAGTTCCCATGCAAAATAAACAGGAGAATCACCATAGGTACCATTACCGTAATAGCGTGTATCCCAAATACCAAGACCCAGTTCAAGTGCTAATTGAATATAGGGTTCAATATTTTCATTGACTTTAAAATTTACACCACCGGGAAATCTTATACCAAGTTCACCGTTAATACTATTATCAGAATATCCCCAATAGGGATGAGATCGACCAAAAAGAACGCTACCAAAACCACCGACTCCAATAAACCAGTGAATACTTGCATTATCTGCAATATCAGTAATTTTTTCATTCATAAACCAATAGTCAATCGTTAAATTAAGCCCCCAGTACCAATAATTTACTCCACCGGTAATACCGAAGACTAAAGGAATTTCATCAAGTTTTATTGTAAGACCGATATCGCCTCCGACTCTATAATAACCACTTCGGTAATGACCGCTCAAATCAAGTTGAGGTCCAATTCCAATTGCAAAAAGTTCTGATGAA
>PDWI01007376.1_pt1 | contig 13389 bp, 12 predicted proteins | sample 1430891 | NCBI WGS metagenome assembly PDWI01 (sample SAMN01162508, study PRJNA174530) | Oral metagenome, whole genome shotgun sequencing project. | biome: Marine environment; feature: Marine mammal; material: Swab sample of the gingival sulcus; isolation source: swab sample of gingival sulcus... | reverse complement strand
CTTCGTGATGTCTTTATCGACTATACCCCTGAACAGGATAAGAATGAAATTAATTTATTTTCAGTATGTTGAAAAAAGTCTTATCCCGAACTGGGGTTATTTTACCCAGTCGCAACGGCAAGTCCCACATGGCACGCGACACCCTAAGCAAAGGGTTAAGACGTATCGGTTACGCAGGTAAGCACACGCCCCACGGCTTTAGGAGCACGGCGAGCACCAATCTATACGAGGCACAAGTTTTTGATTATGCCATTGAGAAACAGCTAGCCCACACCGAAAGCAACGAAGTCAAAGCCAGTTACAACCGTGACGGTGCAATGCGCTATCTGAATGAAAGGCGAAAGATGCTACAGGACTGGGCGGACATTATCGACAAGCTCCGCAATGATGAGGGCGCACCTTCAGAGCTGACCAAGCAATTAAACGAGCTGAAAGAAAGGATTGACGCACACCGACCTGAAGCCAACTAAGGGCAATTATAGAAAATTATTCACGGGCAAATAATTATTCAAAGTCGAATAATTTTGTATAATAGCACGCACTAATTAATAACAGTAGGTAGCCATGCACACACCAAATGACCCCCTCTACTATCCCCGTGACAAACTCGCAACTAGGCTAGTAACAAGCCTTTCAGATGGCATCGCCCACGCTTTTACACTGTTTGCCCCTAGACGCATGGGCAAAACCCAGTTTTTACTTAATGACGTGACACCGATTGCAGAGCAAGCAGGGTTTAAAGTGTTTTATTTTAGCTTTATGGACATTGATAGCGATACAGTCGCAGGACGCTTTCAGCAGGCATTAATCCGCTTTACAGCAGGATTGACCACTAAGGATAAAGCAAAGGCATTACTAGCAAGCGTGGATAAAATAGCCTTTATGGGAGCATCGGTAAGCGTGGATAATCACGCCACCCTACCAACAACTAGCGACATCATCGACACGCTTGCAAGGGCAAAGCACCCCGTATTATTGCTCCTTGACGAGGCGCAGGAACTCGCACGTACAGACGATACGCAGGGGCTTATACGCTCGCTACGCACGGGGCTAGATATCAACAAAGACCGCGTGAAAGTCATTTTCACAGGTAGCAGTATCACAGGGTTACAAACGCTATTCAATGACAGCAAAGCCCCCTTTTTTCACTTCGCACACGATATTGCTTTTCCCACACTAGGCAAAGCCTTTAGCGACCACCTTGCAACGATTATCGAGGCGCGCACCAGTCAAAGCATAGACCGAGATAGGTTCTTTCAGGCATTCGAGCAAATGAGCTATACGCCGCTGTATTTACGCACCGTTGCACAAGATATGATACTTGACCCTGAATTGTCACTTGAAACCGCCGTAGCAACGCGATTGTCGCAATTAAACGACACGGGGGCATATATCAGACGTTGGCAAGGGTTAAACGCCATAGACCGCGCCCTATTGGCACAAATCGCAAGCGACGTAACGTCACTGTATGCCAAAGCAACGCTTGAGCGTATTAGTGAGGCCGTAGGCACGACAATCACTAATAGCCAAACACAAGCGAGCGTGAAACGATTAGGAAACAAAGACCTGATAGCAAAAGACGTTAACGGCGATTGGATAATCACAGAGCAAGCTTTTAAGGCGTGGATTAAACAGCAACTGGGGGCATGATAGGGCTACCACCCCAAGCGGATAATAGCTCTTTTGGGGTACTTAAAATTAGCCAGAGGAAAAGACCTATTAGCGTGGTTATAATAACCTTTCCCCAACGTATTAGTGCTAACGCTAAAGAGTCTAAATTTATTGCCTTATCTAAGTTTTTTGCCTGTTGAATGTTGCTGTTGTAAAGGCGAACATTCAATGGAATACTTTTGGGATTGAGCGTTATTCCGTTTTTTTACCTTTTCCTTCTTTGCCGTCTCCCTCTTTGTTTGGACTGTTTTTCTCGGCGCGTTACGGGCAAGGGATTTTCGGGTTCAAAGCCTGCGACCGTTTCCCGCGGTAGGACGGTTTTTATTAGGCTTTCAATACCTTTTAACTCCTTTAATTCTTCAGCACACACCAGCGACAATGCTTCACCCGAAGAGCCTGCGCGCCCCGTGCGTCCTATGCGGTGAACGTAATCTTCGGCGACATTAGGCAAGTCAAAATTGACCACATGTGGCAATAAGTCAATGTCAATACCGCGGGCGGCAATGTCAGTGGCCACCAAGACTTGGGTTTTACCCGCTTTAAAGTCAGCTAGCGCGCGCGTTCTCGCCGCTTGGCTTTTGTTGCCGTGTATGGCCGCCGCGGGAATGTCGGCATTGTTTAATTTTTTAGTCAAACGATTGGCGCCGTGCTTGGTGCGGGTAAAGACGAGAACTTGTTGCCATTGGTTGTCGTGAATCAGCTGAATCAGCAGCGCGGTCTTGCGATTTTTATCCACAGGGTAAAGCAACTGAGAAACCTTTTCCGCGGTAGTGTTTTTCGGGGCAACGGCAATTTCTACGGGCTCGTGAATTAATCCCTTGGCAAGGGCGCGAATGTCTTCTGAAAACGTCGCCGAAAACAACAAGTTTTGCCGTTTAGCGGGTAACAATTTGAGCACGCGCTTAATGTCGTGAATAAATCCCATATCAAGCATGCGATCAGCTTCGTCAAGCACCAATATCTCAACGTCGTCAAAGCGCACCGCCTTTTGCTGGTGTAAATCCAACAAGCGCCCCGGTGTGGCCACTAAAATATCCACACCCGCGCGCAAGCGTTGCATTTGCGGATTAATATTCACACCCCCAAAAACAACTGCCGAGCGTAGGGGTAAATACTGACCGTACAGGCTGACGCTTTCGGCCACCTGTGCCGCCAGTTCCCGCGTTGGTGTCAACACGAGGGCGCGCACTTGACGCGGGCGGACTTTTTTGTTGCTCTTGGCGAGATTTTCTAAAATCGGCAGGGTAAAGCCCGCGGTTTTCCCCGTGCCCGTTTGCGCGGCTGCCATCAAGTCTTTGCCCGCAATCACCGCGGGAATAGATTGTTGTTGTATCGGTGTGGGGTGGGTGTAGCCTTGTGAGGAAACGGCGCGCAAAATAGGCTCTGAAAGCCCTAGCTCAGTAAATGGTATCAATGTAGTTTTCCGTAAAAAGAGAAGAAACGCGTTGAACAAAGCTCGACACGTAGTAGAAATGGTGAGAGGCAAAAAACAGCCATTTATTAATAAAACAAATGGCTGTTTCGAGAAAAGAAAGGATAGATGATTATTCGGCTTTATCGTCTTTAATCCAGCCTTGCTCTTTGTAGTACTTGAGAGCACCTGCATGCAACGGTGCAGATAAGGCATTTTTAATCATGTCTTCTTTTTTCAAGTTATTAAAGGCAGGGTGTAGTTTTTTGAAGCGCTCAAAGTTATCAAACACCGCTTTAACCACTTGATAAATGGTTTCCTCATCGGTATCCGTAGAACTGACAAAGGTCGCATACACGCCAAAAGTTTCTGTGTCTTCAGGCGTGCCTTTGTACATGCCACCGGGGATAACCGCTTTGGCATAGTAAGGTTTTTCGGCAATCAGCTTATCGATACCTTCACCAGTAACGGGTACAAGGTGAGAGTCACAAGAAGCACCCGCTTCCTTAATAGCGCCCGAGGGGTGACCAACCACGTAAGTAATGACATCTAAATTGTTGTCACACAAGGATGATGCCATTTCTGAAGCCTTTAATTCTGACTTTAACGCCAAATCGTCCATGGAAAGGTTAGTGGCTTTTAAGGCGACTTCCGTAGTGCCGCGCGTACCTGAACCTGGGCCACCGACATTCATTCTTTTGCCTTTAATGTCTTGGAAGGTCTTTACACCGCTGTCATCGCGGGCAACCACCGTAAAGGGTTCGGCGTGAACCGAAAAGACGGCGCGCAACTTGTCCTTTTTCTTGCCTTCAAACTTGCTGGTGCCGTTGTAGGCGTGGTATTGCCAGTCCGATTGGGCAACGCCCATGTTTTGCTCGCCGGCATCAATGGCATTAATGTTGGCGACAGAGCCATCAGTGGATGTGGCATTACACTTAATACCGTGCTTTTTAATGTCGCGGTTGACCAGTTTACAAATAGATTGTCCGACAACGTAGTAAACGCCTGTTTGCCCACCTGTACCGATGGTGACGAACTTTTGCTCATCGGCAACAGCCATAGAAGTCGCCATCACGCTGGCACTCAGTAGAGAAAGGGTTAAAAGTTTTTTCATAGATTATTACTCCGTAGTTTGCAAAAAAACAAGGACATGTCGCGCATATCCTAAAAGGGTTGAGCTTGCAATTATCTTAAAGAATATATGCAAGTAGTTGGCATTATACAGCAAAAAAGCGCGCTAGCGCGATTTGTTTCATTGACTTGGATTAAAAGTTATCCATCTGAGGCAAGTATTCCATCACCCTTGGGTTTGAATCGCTTGCTGGCGCATGAGGTGATCAACCACAGTTAATGCCATCATGGCTTCAACGATGGGGACAGCCCGCAAGCCCACGCAGGGGTCGTGCCGTCCTTTGGTAATCAGCTCGACTTCATTGCCATCGCGGTCTAGCGTTTGTCCTGCAATGAGAATCGAAGAAGTGGGTTTGAAGGCGACTGAGGCCACCAAGGACTGTCCGCTAGAAATGCCGCCTAAAATGCCGCCTGCATGATTGCTCTGAAAACCATGGGCGCGCATTTCGTCGCGGTGTTGGCTACCTTTTTGTGTCACCACGTCAAAACCATCGCCGATGGACACGGCTTTAGCGGCGTTGATAGACATTAGGGCTTTGGCAATATCGGCATCCAAGCGGTCGAAAACGGGCTCGCCCAACCCCGCGGGCACGTTGTGCACTTCAACTTCAACACGCGCGCCGATGGAATCCCCTGCATTGCGAATGCCTTTAAGATACTGTTCCGCGGCCACGGTATCCCGCGTGGCAGCAAACAGCGGATTGTCGTTAATGGCCGATTTATCATCGGCGGGTAAAACCACCTCGCCAATTTGCGACACCCACGCGGTAATGCGAATGCCAAAGCGCTGGGCAAGTAGCTTTTTAGCAATGCCAGCAGCGGCTACCCGCATCGCCGTTTCCCGTGCCGAAGCGCGTCCGCCACCGCGGTAATCCCTAATGCCGTATTTTTTATCGTAAGTGAAATCGGCATGTCCTGGACGGTATTGATGCTTGATAGCGCCGTAGTCTTTACTGCGCTGGTCAGTGTTGTGAATCAGCAAACCAATGGGCGTGCCCGTGGTTTTGCCCTCGAAAACGCCCGATAGAATCTGTACCTCATCCGCCTCTTTTCTGGGGGTGACAAACTTGTTCGTTCCCGGTTTGCGGCGGTCTAGGTCGGTTTGCAAGTCGGCTTCACTGAGGTCAAGCCCCGCGGGGCAACCGTCAACAACCGCCCCCAGCGCCACGCCGTGGCTTTCGCCAAAGGTGGTAACGCGAAAAACGTGTCCTAAGGTATTGCCTGCCATGCCGTGTTTCTCTCTAGTTCGTTAAGTGATTTTAGTTGCTTAACACTTGGCTAACGCGCGCAAAAATATCTTCTACGCTACCGCTGCCGAGCACCGTGGACAGTTTATCCTGCTTTTGATAATAATCAATCAGCGGTGCGGTTTGGCTGTCAAATACGCTGAGGCGGTTGCGAATCGTTTCCTCGTTATCATCTTCGCGGCCGCGCGCCAACATGCGCTCAACAATTTCTTCTTTATCAACATCCAACAGGACGACATGGTTAATTTCGCTACCTAGTGACTTAAGCAGCTTATCCAAGCCTTCGGCTTGTCCTTTGGTGCGCGGAAAACCGTCAAATAGCACACCTTGTTCACTGTTCTTGATTTGGCTTTCCACCATGCCGAGAATGATATCATCACTGACTAACTCACCTTTATCCATCACACTTTTTGCCGCCAATCCCAATTCCGATCCAGCCTCAATTTCCGCGCGTAGCATATCGCCAGTCGATAGGTGTTTTAAGCTGAATTTTTTAATAATTTCTGCTGATTGTGTGCCTTTACCAGCGCCAGGAGCGCCTAAAATAATGACGTGCATATTTATTCCTCTGTAGTAAAATGTTTGCAATGTGGCGCGTAGTCTCTAACGCGCGCTCATCGGGGTCTAGTGAACGACCCGCAGATTATACCCAAAACCCTCATCCAAAGCGAGGAAATGCTTATGAAACACAAAAAGCCCCTAGGCATTATTGTCGGGGCGTTATTATCTGTCTTGATTGCCTACCAACAAGGCTTTGCCGACAGCCACACCAACGAGGCGAAAAACAATCAGAGAAAGCCCGCACCCGCTTACCAAACCCCGAAAATGACACACCATCAGTCGAATCAGCAAGCAAACCACCAGTCAAAAACAGCTAACAACTCCGCATATAGCGATGCCCTACGCCTCCTGTGGACAAAAGTTTACAAGGATAAAGGCACAACACTGTATTGCGACAAGCCTTTCAGTACGCGCAGTCGCGCCCAACGCAAGCGCGCCAACGTCAATGCCGAGCACGTTTTTCCGATGGCGTGGGTAACTAAGGATTTAGGCTGTGGTACGCGTAAGCAATGCCAAGCCAACAGCGAAAAGTTTCGCATGATTGAATCGGACTTGCACAATATTTATCCCGCGCGCATGGATGTGAATAAAGCCCGTAGCAACTTTCGCTTTGGCACCGTTCGCGGCGAACCGCGCGAATTTGGTCGTTGCGATATGGAAGTCGATGCCAAGCACCGCGTTGCTGAGCCACCTGCTATTAAACGCGGCGAACTCGCCCGCGCCATGCTGTATTTGGCTTACCAATACGATTTAAGTTTGAAGAAAAAAACGCGTCAGCGTCTGGTGAAATGGGACAGAGAAGACCCGCCTAGCGCGGAAGAAAAACGCCGTGAACGCATTATTCGTCAAGTGCAAGGGCGGGAAAATCCGTTTATTACACGCCATCCTTTTAGTATGGGGTATCAATCCTCGAATAGCGCGGTGGTTAAATAGCGCTCACCTGACGAAGCGCAAATGGTGACAATGCGCTGATGCGGATGCGCTTTGGCGTATTCACCAGCCACATAAGCCATCGCCCCCGAGGAAATGCCAACCAATAATCCCTCTTGTTGCGCCAATTGCCGCGCGGTGCGGACAGCACTTTCCATGTCCACCGTTAGCACTTGGTCGTAGATGCTGGTGTCCAATGTCTCGGGGATAAAGCCTGCGCCAATGCCTTGAATCGTATGTGGGGAAGGTGTTCCGCCCGACAAAACGGGTGATTGCAAAGGTTCTACGGCAATCACTTTTAGCGTGGGCTGGCGCTCTTTTAAAAATTTGCCCACGCCAGAAATCGTTCCGCCCGTGCCTACCCCTGAAATCAACACGTCAATGTTGCCCGCGGTCTGTGCCCAAATTTCAGGCCCCGTGGTTTGGTAGTGGGCATCGGGGTTGTTCGGATTTTGGAATTGCCGCGGCATAAAGACATCCTCTCTTCCCTCGGCCAGTGCTTGAGCCTTGGCGATAGCGCCTTTTATGCCTTCGGCTTTGGGCGTTAGCACCAAGTTCGCGCCAAAGGCTTTGAGCAATTTGCGACGTTCCATGCTCATGCTGTCGGGCATGGTAATGGTGATGGCATAGCCTTTTGCCGCGGCAAGACAGGCGAGGCCAATGCCCGCGTTACCACTGGTGGCTTCGATAATTTCATCGCCTGCCTTGAGCGCGCCAGAGGCTTCCGCCGCCTCAATCATATTGAGGGCGATGCGGTCTTTAATACTGGACGCGGGGTTGTAAAATTCCAGTTTTAACAATACCTCGCTGTCCGCGGTAGACAGTGTTGTCGAACGATACAGCGGTGTGTTGCCAACCAATTCGGTGACGTTGTTGACGATTTTTTTCATAATAATCTCCTTGTTAATCCGTAGGGCGTGTCCCAAATTTTGTCTCAGAACCCTGTCCCAGAACGCGTCCTAGGGCGATTCATCTAGCGTTAATACTTTGCCAACGAGGTGTACTAAAGCTATAACTGGCAATCCTATCAACGTGGTCAACAGGAAAAATGTCGAATAATTTGTCGCTTCTACCACCGTGCCCGAATAGCCTTTAAGCACGGTGGGAATCATCAACATCACCGAACTAAAAATGGCGTACTGTACCGCGGTAAATTCGATATTGCTCAGACGCGATAAAAAGGTGACAAAGGCGGTAGTGGCAATACCCGCAGCGAGGTTATCTAAACAAATCACAGCATAAAGCCCTACCAAATTGTGCCCCGCGGATGCCAACCACATAAACAATAAGTTAGTCAGTGCCGACAGCACCGCGCCCCAAAACAGCGTGCGTATTGTGCCCAACCATGCCCCCAATACGCCGCCCAGCAAGGTGCCGACAATGGTCATGATTAAGCCAAATACTTTGGAGGCATCGCCAAATTCGGTTTTGCTAAAGCCAATGTCTTGGTAAAACACATTGGCAACCGCGCCCAGCACCATGTCCGAAACGCGGTAAAAGCCGATTAATAACAAAATGACTACGATGGTCTTCGTGGGGTAGCGAGTGAAAAACTCTTTGACGGGGGCGAGGTAGGTTTGCCGCGCAATGCTCAAAGAAGTGATACCGGCGCCAATCAACCATTGAGCGCAGGCGTAGCTAACCAGTAAGGCGATATTTAAACGCGCGATTGCCAGTAAAAATTTGGGAAATCTCCCCAATAATTCCATGTGAATGGGCGCTGCTAGCCAATGATTCCACAAAAAATGCACGCCGATAAAAGGAATGAGTAACAAGAAAAACAGCTTGAGCAATTCGCGCGAACCGCTACTGTCCAGCGTCTCTTTGGGGTGTTGTGGCTCGCGGATCAGCAAGGTGGTCAGTATGCCTATCAGCATCAGTAACGCCATCAGTAAATAGGTGTTTTGCCACGCCACGTAGTGATAGTGGTCTTTGGATGAGCCAAAGTGCATGGCAATGTGAAATGCGCCTGCACCCGAGACAATCATCGCCAAGCGATAGCCAAATAAATAACTGGCCGTGCTAGGCCCCATCAATGCCGGTGGCGTAATTTCAATGCGAAGCGCATCAATGGTAATATCTTGACTGGCGGATAAAAAGCCTAGGGAAACCGCTAGTAATGCCATTAATAGCAGGCTATTATCGCTGGCGCTAGGGTCAACTAGCGCCATTAGCACCAGTGTCACCAACAGCAAACTTTGACATAAGAGCAACCAAGCTCGGCGTTTGCCAAACTGGCGCGTTAGCCACGGCAGGCGCGCTTGGTCAATCAGTGGCGCCCAAACAAACTTGAACGCATAGCCTAAGCCCGCCCAACTGAAAAAAGTGATGGTTGATTTGCTAACACCTGCCTCGTTAAGCCAAACACTGAGCGTGCCAAACACCAACGCCAAGGGCAACCCCGAAGAAAAACCTAGCGATAGGGTGGCAATAATTGTCCTCCAGCCGCGGAGAACATCGGCATATTCCAGTGCCAAGAAGCCGTTTTTCTTTTTTTCTGCGAGTGCTTTTGTCTGTGTTGAGGGCATGGTTTTGCGTATTTATCATGAAAACTTGGCTCATTATTCTACCTAATGGCATAGCGTTTGTCGTCATTTGCAGGTAAAATAATCGCCTATACGTTTTGGGAGCGCGGTTATTGCCTTGATGAATAGGATTGTCGCGCTCACTGCACTTGAAGTTGATAGGAAATAAAACTGATGCCAGAGAACACGCCAAACCAAACCACTAATCTTATTGTTGTCACCGAGCAGCTAGAGCAGTTGGATATTATCGAAAAAGCGCTTAAGAAAAAATTGACGCTGAATACTTATACCACTAACAATATATTGGAATTAAAGAAGATTATTTCCAACGAAGCCGTGGATGTCGTCATTGTTGACGATGCGGAATCGACGCTGGGTGTTGGTTCGGTACGCACCGCTTTGAATGATTTGCACTTGAGCACACCGATTTTGCAACTGGAACATCGCGCGCAAGGTACGCCTGATGCCAACTTTATTCGCAATGGTGCTAGCATCGTCTGCGCTCACGATGACTCCGTTGCCATTTTGCACAATACGCAGTTGCTGATAGCTTACAGTCGTGGGCAGAGTATGCTGAAAGATGATCAAGACACCATCGGGGGCTACCGCGAGAAATTCCAAGATTTGTACAAAGGGCTGGCCGACCCCATCTGCTACGTGCACGATGGTGTGTTTCTTGATTGTAACCCCGCGTTTTTACGCACTTTTGAAGTCAGTGATAAGGATGAGTTAGACGAATTAACCATTCTCAACTTTGTTGACCGCAAGCAACACAGTGATTTTAAAAATCACCTGCGCAAGTCAACACGTCGCGACATGAGCGCCAACCCCATCTTATTTAGTATGCTCACTAAGTTGGGCAAAAGCGTCGAATTTACCATGATGTCGAAACCGACTAAGTACGAAGATGAAGACGCGGTACAGATTTATCTGCGCTCTGCTAGCGAGGGCGGCGGTGGCGCTGCCGTTCTGTTTGATGCTAGCACGGGTTTGTCGAATCGTGAGCAAATGGGGTTTTTCCTCGAACAAAAACGTCAACATCTTGAGCAACAGGGCGGGCAGGGTTTTTTAGCTTATCTCATTATCCACAACTACCGCGATGTGTGGGGTACGGATGGTTTTGAAGAATCGGAGAAATTTATCAAAGCGATTGCTGGAACGGTGCGTAAAACCTTGCCTGTGCGGACAGAGGCTTCGCGTTATACCGATGATGGCTTGTTGTTATTTATTCCTAACAATGATGCCAAAGAAGTAGAACGCATGTTGATTGATTTGGTTCGCACGCTAGACAAATTAACCCCTGACAACATGGTGCGTATGGTTGAACCGATGTGTTATGTCGCATACGACCACTTTACCAAGGACAGTAAAGATCATTTGATGCTGACTAGCATACTGTTCCGCTCTGCCCGCGGTATTGCCCTGAGCGAGGGATCAACGCGCGTTTGCCTGCCAACTTCTACGGAAGTCAGCAAAAATGATGAGCGTCGCTTGGAATTGATACAGTCCATTTTGAAAGAAGAAACCATGCAGTTGCTTTTCCAACCCATCGTTAGCTTTGCACCCGATGGCAAGCGGCGTTACCGCGAGCGCCTCAGCCTCTTCCACGAAAGCGAACCCGATTTGGAAATGGATGTTGTGATAGGCACCGCTGAACGCTACGATATGATGCACCATATCGACAAGTGGAAAATCAACCAATTGTTAGACCTTTTACTTGGGATTCCCCAACAAACGCGGGAAAATTTGCTCGTTTTTATCTTGCTGTCAGCTGATGCCTTAAAAAACAATAAATTTCTCGAGTGGCTAATCGAACAAATGGAACACACAGGCTTAGGTGGTGAGCATTTTGTTTTTGAAATGACAACGGATAATGTTATCGGCGCCTACTCGGGTGCGTTGCGGTTAAGTAAGGCGGTGCGCGACTGCGGTGCACAGATTGCCGTCAGCAAGATTGGCACACTGTCCGCGGAAAATGAACGCATTCTCAACGATATCCAACCCGATATTATCAAGTTGGACATTCGCGAAATTGATACGCTAGACGATCGTGAAGAAGAGGAAACCATGACTGATATTTGTGCCAAAGCCAAAGACATCAACGCTGTAATTATCGCTGAATACATTGAATCACCCGCGCAGTTAGCGCGCGTTTGGCCCTATGGCGTGGTCCTTGTTCAGGGCGACAGCATAACCCCTAAATCGGAAAACTTTGATTTTGATTTTAGTGAGTTCGCCCTGAAATAATCGCGCTAACGATAGCTGGCGAGGCGACCTCGTCAGCTATTGAAATACGCAGCCTTTTACGACAGATTGGTTAAGCAGATGACAAAACAGCAAAAACAGCAAAACAAGAGAAAACTAGCGCGGCAAGCCATGACGGAGCGCGCCCGCGCCCGTCGCTATGCGATGCAGGCGGTGTATCAGCACTTATTAGTGGGCGATAATTTTGCCAATATTGCCGCGCAAGTAAAAGCGCGCGAGAGCGAACGCGCCTACGATACCTTCTTTTTTAGTGACATTATTGAGGGCATTGCCGAATACGGCGACCATTTTGCCACGCAATTAACGCCATTTTTAAATCGTCCTCTCGCGCAACTCGACATCGTTGAACACGCCATTTTGTTAGTTGCCGCCTATGAACTCAACCACGGTGGCACGCCACCCAAGGTAGCGATTAACGAAGCCATCATTCTCGCCAAAAAATTTGGGGGTGACGATAGCTATAAATTCGTCAATGGCGTACTCGATAACCTACACCAATCGCTGGCCAATCGAGATAAATCCAGCAAAGCCGACACCCCTTCTCATTCAAAGCCGTATGCCTCGTGATGAGCGCCCACTGATTCTCGCGGTCACTGGACCGACTGCCGCGGGGAAAACCGATTTTGCGTTGGCGTTGACGCAGCATTTTCCCATTGAATTAATCAACATGGACTCGGCACAGATTTACCGCGACATGGATATTGGTACGGCAAAAATCAGCCCTGAGCAGCAACGACATTATCCACACCACTTGATGAGTTTTTTGTCGCCAGAACAGCGCTATTCTGCCGCACAGTTTGTCGCAGATGTCGGCGCTTTAGTACCTGCTATTCACGCCCGCGGGCGCATTCCTTTGTTGGTTGGGGGAACGCCACTGTACTACAAAGCCTTGACGGAAGGCTTAGCGCCACTGCCCCCTGCCGATGAGGGCTTGCGTCAGACTTTGCGCGCGTTGGTTGCCGAGCGCGGACACGCCGTCCTGCGCGAAGAGCTGGCTCGCATTGACCCCGACATCGCCGAACAGGTGCAGGGCAATAACACACAGCGCTTGATTCGCCTCGTCGAAATTGCTCGACTGACAGGTCGCGCCCCCAGTGATATTTTTCGCCAACAGCAACAGGCAAGGCAGATGTCCCCCTTTCGCTTTTTCCACTTGTGTTTTTTCCCCAAAGACCGCGCTGCGTTGCACGCTCGCATCGCCCGTCGCTTTGCACACATGTTAGCCATCGGCTTGATTGACGAAGTGAAAAGCTTGCGACAAACCTATCAACTCACGCCTGACTTGCCGTCTATGCGCTGCGCGGGTTATCGCCAAGTGTGGGCGTATTTGCAAGGTGACTACGACAACCTGCCCACCACGAAAAATCATAAACCGCGCAACACGCCCTACGAAGAATTGCGTGACCGCGGTATTTTTGCCACTCGGCAACTCGCCAAGCGTCAGCTGACGTGGTTGCGCAAACTTCCCGCGGATATGTATATTGACGATGCAGAGAAAATCAATCTACCCGCGGTAGTTGAGGCGATTGAACAGGTGGTCGGCATTTAACCTAAAAAACGCAGTTGGACATCAATTTTAAAAAAAGTTAAATTTTTACAATGAATTATTCCCTCTCCCCGCGGGGGAGAGGGTTAGGGTGAGGGGCAA
>PDWI01007374.1_pt1 | contig 13391 bp, 6 predicted proteins | sample 1430891 | NCBI WGS metagenome assembly PDWI01 (sample SAMN01162508, study PRJNA174530) | Oral metagenome, whole genome shotgun sequencing project. | biome: Marine environment; feature: Marine mammal; material: Swab sample of the gingival sulcus; isolation source: swab sample of gingival sulcus... | reverse complement strand
TGTTATTGAAAGTTTTGGTTTATGCCTATTTGCGTAACCTTTACTCATCACGCAAAATAGAACAAGCCCTTTATAAAAACATTCATTTGTAAAATACAATTATTTTCACAAGGAACAACGAGAGCAAAAGAAACCTGAAAATCCCTTTGAACCAGATAATTTACATTACAATAAAGAGGAAGATTGTTATTATTGTCCGATGGGACAAAAGATGGAATACTTAGATACCAACCAAAAATGGATTTACACAAGAAATAGCGAGGTATCAAGCACAAAATTGCGAGGGTTGTCCTTTGCGATGCTTATGTCATAAGTCAAAGACCAATAGAATAATAGAGAGAAATTATAACCTAATAGGCTTAAAGAAAAAGGTAAAAGAATTGCTAACAAGTGAAGAAGGAATTGCCAAAAGAAAACAGCGATGTTGGGATGTAGAGGCTGTCTTTGGTGATATTAAACAAAATATGAATTTTAAGCTTTCCTACGAGGAATGGAAAAAGTGCCTACCAGAATGGGATTAATCGCAATGGCTCACAATTTAAAGAAGTATAGTTTAGTAAAAGTTGCTTACTAAGAGCAACTTTGTCTTTTTTCTGATTTTAAGAAATAACTTGCAAATCAAAAATCAAAATACTACCCAAAAAGAAATCGCCTAAAAATTGCTTTTTAGACGACCTCTTTATTTTTTAGGATTTTATATTGTTGTTTTTATTCTTTCATTGCGGAATTTAACAAAAAGATAAATTATAACAAATAAGTGTTTACTAATTCTTTTTATTTTTGAAAAAATCTTTTTTTCTTATGATTTGTTACTATATGCTCTATTTCTTATTGTTTTATTGATGTTAAGAATGATTTTAAATTAATTTAGGTGTCATTAAAAATTTGTAATCCTCTTTTTTTTTTATAATTTTGTCTTCCATAATTAACATTTAGATTTAATATAAATTAACAAACACAATGAGGAAAAACTTCAAATCAAGAAGAAAGATAATTTTATCTTTCTCTAAAATTCTATTCTTAACTTTTTCATTATTATTTGGTATTCAGAATGGTACTCTTGCTCAAACAGGTGAGATAACTGTTTCTGGTACTGTTAAAGATACCAAAGGAGAAACTTTAATTGGTGCTGCGGTACGCATTAAAAATACAACTAAAGGTCTGATGACAAATTTTGATGGAAAGTTCACTTTAAAAGTCCCTTCTAAAAAAACGGTTTTAGTAATTACTTATGCAGGTATGAAACCTCAAGAAATTACTGTTGGAAATAAAAGAGTTTTTAATATCACTTTAAGAGAAGACAGTAAAATGCTTAATGAAGTAGTGGTTACTGCAATGGGAATAAAGCGAAAAGCAAAATCATTGACTTATGCTACTCAAAAAATGGATAATAAAGATTTGATGAGGGTACAAGATGCGAATTTCATCAACTCTTTGCAAGGAAAAGCAGCAGGACTTTCTATCAAACCTAATGCTGGTGGTGCTGGTGGTGCTTCTAAAATCGTACTTCGTGGAAATAAATCAGTACTTGGAAATAATACTCCTTTGATAGTTGTAGATGGTATTCCAATGAGTAATCCAGTTAAAAATCAAGTTGGAATTGAAAGTGGTGGAAGTATGGGATACGGAATGACTACCGAAGGTTCAGATGCACTTTCATCTATTAATCCAGATGATATACAAAGTATTAACATTTTGAAAGGTGCAAATGCTGCGGCATTGTATGGTAGTGCTGCTTCAAATGGTGTTTTGATGATTACTACTAAAAAAGGAAGAGAGGGTAAATTATCTGTTAGTTATAGTACTAATGCTACGATGGAAACTCCTTTGCTATTGCCCGAATTTCAAAACACTTATGGTGGATATGTAAATGTTGCTTCTGGAAAAATGACACCTAACAGTTGGGGTAAAAAAATGGTAAATCAAACTCCTGCAGAATTAAGTGTACCGGGATTACATTTAATAAAAAAGGGAAGAAATAATATTAGAGACTTCTTCCAAATAGGTACTACTTTTAATAATTCAGTTTCTGTAAGTGGTGGTACAGAAAAAATGAAGTCTTATTTTTCTTATGGTAACACTACGGCAAATGGTATGATAGAAAATAACACATTTAATCGTCATGCTCTATCATTTCGTCAAAATTATCTTTTGTTCAAGAAAATTCTGTCATTGGATTTATCTTTTAACTATGTAAATCAGAGAACAAAAAATCGTCCAGGTGGTGGTAGTAATCAAAATCCTATTTATCATTTGTATGTTGCTCCGAGAAATGCAGATATGGAATATTATAAAAATAATTATGTTATAGAAAATGGAACTTGGAATTCTAATAAACGAACAGGAACAAGATATGTAGAACTCAAAGACCCTGTTACTGGAGAAAAAACAGGTAATTATAGACCAATAGATATTCCTGTTATATTTACAGGTCCAAAGCAAAATTGGCTTTTCTCTTCTGCACCATATAACAATCCTTATTGGATTACTAATATGATTGATCGTAAAGAATTATCTCAACGAGTGTATGGATATATATCAGCTAATGTTAAAATAACAGATGACTTATCTATTCAAGGACGATATAGTATTGATAAAAGTAGTAGTAATAAAACAGATGAAATATCAGCGACAACACAATTTCCTTCTAAAATGTTAGATAGAGGTGTTTATCGTCAATGGATAACAAATTCTAATGAGTTTTATTTAGATGGAATGATTAACTATAATAAAGATGTCAAGGATTTTTCTATCAATATAAATACAGGGGCTACTGCACATAAGGTAACTTCAGAAGGACAAGGATTAAGTGAAGATGCTACGGTATATGATTATTCTCAAAAATCTGTAACCGATGTAATTAATTCTTTTGACCCACGTGCTGGTTCTGGTTCAAGTAGAAGCTTTTGGAAATCAGTAGATTGGGACCAAGGGTTATTTATAACAGGACAGTTGAGTTATAAAGATGCACTTTTCTTGGAATCAAGTTATAGACGAGATTGGTATAGAGCTTTCACTCAATTTAAGAATAGAGATGTGCCAGATAATTATGGGTATTTTTCAGTAGGAGCAAATGGTTTAGTACAAGAGTTTATAGATTTACCAGAATTTATTAGTAGTCTTAAAATTAGAAGTTCTTATAGTGAAGTAGGTAATTCTATTCCTAATATATTATATGCCGCATCAAGTGTAAATAGAGTTACGGGTAGTGTTAATCCTTCTCCATATGCTAATTTTGAGAATCCAATTCCTGAAAAAATGAAATCATTTGAGATAGGATATGATATATCATTTTTTAAAAATTCCTTAAATTGGGATTTGACATTTTATAATGGAACGATGCACAACAATTACTTGAGCATTGGAAGTGGGGCAGGAAAAATAAAACCAGTGAACACAGGAGTTATTCGCAATAGAGGTATAGAAACTACATTAAGTTATGCTACTAAAATAACGAAAGATATTTTTTGGAGAACAGGTTTTAATTTTTCTTTCAATGATAATAAAATATTGCAAACTTATAAAGAAGATGGTAAAGAATATCCTATTGTACAAGTAGTAGGACAAGGAGGAAAGTTCCAATTGAAGTATAAAGAAGGAGGAAAATATGGTGATTTATATGCTACTGGTTTTCAAAAAGATGAAAATGGAAAATTAGAATTAACAGCAGATGGAAAACCACAACGTGATTTTGAGCATCCTTATCAAAAGTATGTAGGTAATATGAATGCAAAATATCACATAGGTTGGAATAATAATTTTAAATACAAGAATTTTAATCTTTATTTCTTGATAGATGGTAAATTAGGAGGAAAAGTTGTTTCATTTACAGAGGCTAATTTGGATGCACTTGGACTTTCTAAACGAACAGGAGATGCTCGTTTGGAAGCTGAGGAGAAGGGACTTACTCTTCCTGCTGATGTAGAAACACCACAAGCAGGTGAAGCTCTTGCGATGACATTGCCTGATGGTCAAATTGTACCAATTCAAAATTATTACGAAGGTATTGGTAATGAAATTAGTTCTGATGATTATGTATATGATGCTACTAATTTTAGAATCAGAGAAGTTTCTTTAGGATATACCTTTAAAAATGTTTTTGGACCATCTAAAAATTTATCACTTTCTTTTATTGGACGTAATTTATTGTTCTTATATAAGAAAGCACCTATTGACCCTGATACATCTTTATCTACACAGAATGGTTTCAGTGGATTTGATTTCTTTAATATGCCTTCAACTCGTTCGTTTGGTGTAGCTGCAACCTTAAAATTTTAATTAAATAACTTTCATAAATACCAAAAAAATGAATAAAAAAATAATTTATATAACAACAATTCTTCTAACTGTTGTATTCAGTTTTACATCTTGTTTTGAAGATGAAGTAGGTTCTGAATTGGTGTCAGGAACGATTCAGGGAGAAACAAAAGTTTTTCAAGGTAAACCTGACAGTATTAATTACAAAAGAGTAATTACCAAAGATGGATTAACAACAGCTTTAGATAAATTAAGTGAAAAAGGAACTCTTGGACAGTTACTTCAAGCTCAATTTGATTTACGTGGAGCGAAAAAAAATGAAAAGCCAGGTCCACACGCTTATCAGTATAAATACAGTTTAAAAGTAGATCAATTTGCAGGATATTTTAGTATTACCCACGCAAAATTCTTTGGAGGATATGGTGGTAGAACTTATTATAAAAGTGCTGATTTTGATGGTGGACCACTCGGAGCATTTTTGGAAGTGAAAAACACGGTTGTTCCTGTATTAAATCATCCTGAAATAGATTCTATTCCAGAAATAAAAGCCATAGCACTTCTTGTATATAATTATGCTGCACAGGAAGTTACTGATATATATGGTCCTTTTCCTTATAATGACTTTAAGCAAGATGTTCAAAAACATCCATTTACATATAACTCTGTGGAAGCTATTTATAAAACGATTATATCCAATATTGATACTATTGTAGCTTGTTTAGATAATTATAAAACACGACCAGATTGGTATAAGGCTGAAATACAAGGTCTTTTGAGTGCCTATGATTATATTTCACCAGAAAATAAAGAGATAGAGAATTGGAAACGATTTGCAAACTCGTTGAAATTAAGAATGGCTATGCATACTGTAAAGGTAGTGCCAAAAGAAGCTAAAAAATGGGCAGAAGAAGCTATCGCATCAGGGGTAATTGAAGATATTAATCAAGAATTTATGGTTGGTATGAAAGCAGGATTTTCTCATCCTTTATTAGAAATCGCCAATAGTTGGAATGATACTCGTTTAAATGCTTCTTTGGAAAGTATACTTAATAGTTACAATCACCCATATCTTTCTTTTGTTTTTGATAAGAATTCTCATCCTATTATTAATTTAAAAAATCCTTCAGAAGTATTACCTGCTAATTCAAAAATAGTGGGGTTACGTACTGGTATTAAAATACCAGAAATGGGGCAAGATTTTGACTCTAACCCAAAAGTTGCTTATTCGTCTTTAGATAAAGATGTATTATCGGAAAGTCCAATGCACGTTATGTCATTATCAGAGGTTTGTTTTTTAAGAGCCGAAGGGGCTATTAGAGGCTGGAATATGGGAGGAACGGCAGAACAATTTTATACAGAAGGAATTGTGAATGCTTTTAAAAGTAAAAATTTGGTAAAATATATTGAGAAAGGTAATAAACTTGAAGAAGTTAGATTTGATGAGATATATGGTACCTTCTTAAATACATATTTGGCTATGGAAAAACCATTAGATTATGTTTATAAAGACCCAAGTAATGATGTATATGATTTGCCTAGTTATACAAAAATTGGTGTAAAATGGAATAACGGAGATGATAATGAAACAAAATTGGAAAAAATTATGACTCAAAAATATATAGCACAATTTCCAAATTCATTTGAAGCGTGGACAGATATACGTCGTACTGGGTATCCAAGAATTTTCCCTGTATTTCGTGATACGGGTGATGGCTCTATACCTGCTGGGGATATTATAAGAAGAATACCTTTTGTTGGAACTTCTGATCCTGCAACACAAACTGATATTAATGATACTGGGTTAGAAGCTCTTGGTGGACCAGATATGCAAGGTACTAGACTCTGGTGGGATGTATTAACAACGAATTTTTAAGAACAATTAAATAAATATTAACACTTTAAAATAAAAATAAAATGAAAAACAAATTTTTTACATTACTATCAATTGTATTGATAGGTGGTGCTTTTAGTTTTACAACAAAAGCCGAAGAACCTGCATCTGTTTCTAAGCAGATATTTGACTGGGATCCGTTTCAAGATGCTAAAATGTTAGAGTTATTCTATACAGCATTAGAAAAAGGTAGAAATTATCCAACAGATGAAGAAATCAAAAACACATTTGGATTTGATATTGAATTTGCACGTTCTCACGTTCGTCCACGTGCTGTAATGTACAACCAAAAAAAGCAGGTTAATACTCAAATTGACCCAAAACGTAAACTTTGGATGAATATCCCGGGTGGTATTGGTAAAATGAACGGTGGTTACCCAGCTTCTTTATTTAACAATGATGTATTCTCTATGTGGCAATACACTCAACTTTTCGGCTCTTGGAATCATTCTTTTTTTCAAGCACCCGGTAGTTGGGGAGATGCAGCACATAAACACGGTACTGATATTTTTAGTGGAATACAATTTTTTGAAAGTTGGACACCTGGTAGTGGAGATGATAAATATAGTAAATTAATTACCATTAAAAATACAGATGGTACATTTAAGTATGCAGAACCACTTATTAATATCTTAATGTATTTAGGATTAGATGGTATTAATTATAATTGGGAAGATGGAAGTTATTCAAAAGAAGAGATTGTTGCTTTCCATAAAGAACTTTTTCGTATTGCAGAAGAAAAAGGATTTGATAATTTTCATATTGGACTTTATACTTCCGCTAGTAGTTTAACTAATTTTAATAAAGACGGTTTATATTATGGAAATAGTCCTAAAAAGAAAACGATTGATTTAATGCTTAACTATTCTAGTGGAGATTTTGCATACAGAAACGTTCCTACTTCTATTTCTGTTGCTGAAAATGTAGGACAAGTAGATAATCTATATCAAGGTGTTTGGATTGTAACAATGGATCGTTCTTGGAGACAAATGAATCTTGATACAAGAAAAAAAATGAATCTCTGTCTTTGGGGTGAACACGGACAAAGTCGTTTTATGAGTTATAATATGGGTAATGATGCTTTTGGATTACAAGAAAATTATCAAAAATTATTAGAGCGTGGTTTCTCTGGTGGTAATCGTAATCCTGCTAATCTTCCTTTCCTAAGTAATTCTGGAAATAATTGGATGCCAAAAGGTAATAAAGAGCCGTTATCTACTTTTGGTGGTTTAGCAACTTTTATTGCAGAACGTCCTACTGTACAAGGAAAATTACCTTTTTATACAAACTTCCAATTAGGAAATGGAGAACGTTATAATTATAAAGGTAAAAAAACATTTGGTAACTGGTATAATATGGGTGCACAAGATTACCAACCTACTTATCGTTGGTTAGTCTATAATGCCAATACTACAACAGTTTCTACTGATATTCAACCTGCTTATACACATCGTGATGCTTATACTGGAGGTTCTACTTTGGAATTAGAAGGAAGAGCAACCACTGCGGGAACTGATATTGTACTATATCGTACAGATTTGGAAATTAGTGCAGCAAACCCAAAAGTAAAAGTAGCTGTAAAATCATATAAAGAAGGAAATAATCCTACTAATTTGTATGTTATTTTAAGAAAAAAAGACAATGCGAATTGGGAAGAAATTCCTGTTGGAAATACTACTGCTAAAACTTGGCAAGAATTTTCAGTACCAATGAATGGATTTGCTACTGGTGACCATATTGAATATATTGGGTTGCGTGTGAAATCAGCTACTGAAGTAAATAATTATCATATGTATGTTGGTAAATTAGAACTTTCTGACGATAGAGAAGTGAAAGAGGTTGCTCCTATTGATGAATTAATAGTAGAAGTTAAACGTGAAACACAACACTCTATGGCATTAAAATTAAACTGGAAAGTTAGTCCGTTAGTTGCTTCTCCTCGTGCAGAAAGTACAGGGTTAGTTTATAATGATGAAGCTAATATTGACCATTTTGAAATTGTTTATAAGAATGGTGAAAAAGGAAAAATTTCGGCATTGGGTCGTACCTCAACGTGGTCTAACTATGTTGGAGATATTGAATTTACAGATTCACCGAAATTAGATGAGCCTTATATTGGTGTACGTTCAGTTTCCATTGATGGAAAAAATTATTCGCCTGTTTATTGGGTAAAAGTTCCACGTGCTAATGTAGATGAATTACCTGTCTATATAAAAGATGTATATTGTAATTCTGAAATTAATCCTGATGCGGAAGGTACTGACATTGCAAGAGTTCAACGTTATCTTGAAGTGGTAAAAACAACAGGTTTAGAGCAAAACTTAAATTATACTGCTGATGCTCCACAACCAGACGGAACACAGTATGTCAGAGCAGTTGAACATTCATTTACAGCAGCACAAGGACAAACATTTGATTTCTACTTTAAGGCATTTGATACATCAAATTCTATGTGGCAAGGTAAGAAAAAATCAGATGGATTAAAATGGTGTTTTGCAAAAGCATATATCGATTGGGATAAAGATGGAAATTTTGACCCTGCTACAGAAATGGTAATGGATTTAGGTACAGAAAGAAAAGGTACTATTGAATTTGAAACAACAGGTGTAACACAATCATTTACTGTTCCTGAACGTGCTAATCCAGGTCAAAGTCGTATGCGTATTGTATTCTCTGATGCTTGGTTCCCACACCCAGGGCCTTGTGGACTTACTGCAAAAGGGTTTAGTATTGATTTTACGGTAAATATTACTGGAACTAATGAACCTATCATTGCGGAAGATAAACACGATAAAGGAGTGGCAGATGAACCAGATAAGATTAGAAATACAGCAATTGATGACTTTACAGTAAATTCATTGGCTTCTACTTTCTATCCAAATCCAGTAGAAAATGTGGTTAATTTTGAAAACACACAATCAGTTTGGATTTATAGTATAGATGGAAAATTGATGTTAACAGAAAATCTGAAATCATCACAAGTAAATGTAAGCAGTTTACCAAAAGGAATTTATATGGTAAAAATGTTGAATAAAGGTGTTATAAGAAGTGCTAAGTTAATAAAAAAATAATATCTGACAGATATTAGATAAGTAAATAAAAGAGAGTATCATACATTTGTTTGTATGGTACTTTCTTTATTTTTTGTTGTCTGTTTTTATTTTAATAGGATTTTAAAAATTTAAATTGTATTTTTGTAATTCTATTAAATTCGTTTATTATGCAAGTTAAAATCATTAATAAATCACAGCACGATTTACCTCAATATTCTACATTATATTCCGCAGGAATGGATATTCGTGCTAATCTTGAAAAATCAGTAGAGTTAAAACCGTTGGAAAGAATATTAATTCCTACGGGTTTGTACATTGCCTTACCTAAGGGTACGGAGGCACAAATAAGACCAAGAAGTGGTTTGGCTATAAAACACGGTATTACTGTTTTGAATACTCCGGGAACAATAGATGCTGATTATAGAGGAGAAATTAAAATTATATTGGTTAATTTATCAAATGAATCTTTTACAATAAAAAATGGCGAACGTATTTGTCAAATGATTATTGCTAAGTATGAAACAGTAGAGTGGGAAGTTGTAGAAGAATTAGAAAACACTGAACGTGGAACTGGAGGATTTGGACATACAGGAAAAGCCTAATTAAGTAGAATTGTATTTAGAATAAAGTTGAAAAAACGAACAAGAGTAAGCATATTAATTTTTATAATAATAGCAAAAAGCACACTTTTTTTTGCTCAACAAAAGAATTCTGTTTTATCATTAGAGAAACAGAATCTATTTGATTATTACTTTTTTGAGGCTCAAAAGCAGAAAGATATTGGTAAAAATGATGCTCAGTTTGATGCCTTGCAGATGTGTTTGCAGATAGACTCTTTAAATTCGGCTGTAAATAGCGAAATAGGTTTCTTATATGCTCAAATGAGAATGATTAATGAGGCAGAACAGAGTTTTGCAAAAGCTGTACAGCAAGAACCTCTAAACTGGTGGTATAGAATTCAATATATTAAATTATTGATAGCCATAGAAAAATATAATGAAGCAACAAAAGAGGCTGAACAGACAAAGAGTCTCTTTAATCAAAAAGAGGAGATATATACTATTTTGGCTTCACTTTATGAGAGAATGCAACAGTTTGATAAATCCATAAAAGTATTAAATGAATTAGAAGTTTATACCGATGTTAATGAGGAATTATCTTTTCAAAAATTTAGATATTATATCCTTTTGGATAAAGAGAGAAAAGCCATAAAAGAGATAAAGAAGTTAATTAAGAAATATCCAAATGAATCTCGTTATGCTACTTTACTTGGGGATACTTATCTTGATTTGAAAAAGAAAGAAAAAGCATATCAAATTTATCAGAAAGTGTTAAAACAAGACCCTGAAAATCCGTATGTTTATGTCTCAATGGCAGAGTATTTTAAGAGAGAAAATAAACCCAATGAAGCTATTAATTCAATAATTAAGGCGTTAAAAAATCCTAAATTACCTTCCAATACAAAAATGGAAATTCTAGGGAAATATGTAGATAGGTTAATTAAAGAGCAAGGAAAAGAAGATGAGGCAGAGGCTATTTTTAAGATGTTGATTGATATGTATCCATTGGAAGAATTGCCCTATGCCTATTATTCTATATTCCTTCAGAAGCAAAATAGAAATGATGACGCATTAAAAACGTTAGAAAGTTTATTACATATAAATCCTGCCAATGAGACTGCTTGGAAAGTTTCATTAAAACTTGTTATTGAAAAAAATGATACTGTTGCGTTAAGAAAATTAACCCAAAGAGCCATAGAGGCTTCTGTTAAAATTCCAGATTTTTATCTTTATCGTTCAATTAGGTTGGTGGAGCAAAAAAGATACAAAGAGGCATTGGCTAATAATTTTTTAGGATTGAAAAATATGGGAAAAGAGGCTAATATGGTTGTTAAAAGTACATTTTATGGTCAAATAGGGGATATTTATTATTTATTAAATGAGCAAGAAAAGGCATTTGAAAATTATGAAAAAGCATTGAAAGAGAATCCTATGAATGTTTTTGTTATGAATAATTATGCTTATTATTTGTTGTTAAAAAAAGGGGATTTGATAAAAGCGGAGCGATTAAGTGCTAAAGCAGTAGAAATAGAACCGAGAAACAGTACTTATTTAGATACTTATGCTTGGATTTTATATAAAAAAAAGAGTTATTTATTGGCAAAATTTTATATAGAGAAAGCGATTGAGAATATTTCAATAGATGAGGAATCAGCGGTAATATATGAGCATAGTGGAGATATTTATTTAGTAAATGGGGAAAAGGAAAAAGCGATTAAGATGTGGAAAAAAGCGTTGAAGATAGATACTGAAAACAAAAAATTACAACAGAAAATAGAACAATATAGAAAGTAAAATCGTGTGAAACTAATACGATTAAAATCATTATACAACATATAGTTTAATGATTATTTAAATAAAAAGTAACAGATGAAAAGAGAATTTTTAATATATGTATTACTTGGGTTTTTGTTAGCAGTAATGTTTAATTCTTGTAAAACAATAAAGAAAATAACAACTTCAAAAAAACGAGTTCAAAAGATAGAAGAATTATCAACGATAGAACTGGTAAAGAAAGTACAATCCGTACAACCAACTTTTAAACGGGCTTATATAAAAAAAATGTCAGCCAATTTACAAATTAAAGATAGAAATTTGAATGTTCAAGCAACTTGTAAATTAGTGCAAGATTCGGCTATTCATATTTCTATTCAGCCTTTTATGGGGATTGAACTTTTTAAGGTAGAACTTACGCCCAAATCAATGTTTATTATTGATAAAATGAATAAAGTATTTTATAAAAGTAATTATGGAATATTTTATGAATTACTTGGAATTAATATTGATTATGATGAAATAGAAGCATTAATGAGTAATCGTCTTTTTGTTCCGAATGAAAAGGTTATAAATCTAACAAACTTCACTCACTTAAAAGATACAACAAAAGTAACTCTTGTGAATAAGACAGATAAACTTTATCAAGCGGTAACTATTAATAATAAAAATGGTAGAATAGTTGCACTTTTATTGAAACAGTTGGTGAAAAAATGGACTATGAAGACGGAATATTCCAATTTTAAACAGTTTGATGAATTATTATTTCCTCAAAATATTGATGTTTTTGCAAATGGCGAGGGAAAAAGAGTTCGTTTACAATTTCAGATAAGAAAGGTCGTTTTTGATAAGAATTTCATAATGAAAGAGAGTAGGTTATCAAAATATAGACAAGGAGATATTAGAATGTTGTTAAAAAATAACTAACAGTTAGTACTATGAATAGAATAATACAAATACTATTTTTCGTTTTTTTAATGATGTTTAATCAAACTCTTTTTTCACAGAGTAGAAGTGTGAAAGAATTAAGAAAACAACGCAAAGAGATACAGCAGTTGATTAATCTTACGGATAAACAACTTCGGAAAACAAAACAGAAAGAAAAAAATATTTTTCATAAAATTAATGCTTTACAGGAAAATTTAACTGACCGTAAAGAGCTTATTAAGAATTACAATAAAGAGATTCAGCTTGTTCAAGAAAAGATAAATCAGTTAGAAAAAGAACAGGAAAATTTAGAAATAAAACTGAAACAATTAAAAAAAGATTATAAAAGGCTAATACAGAGTACGCAAGTACAGCAGAGTTCTTATTCTAAATTGCAGTTTTTATTGTCTGGAAAAACATTTGAACAAACTTGGAGAAGACTTCGGTATTTGAAAGAGTTTACAGAATACAGAAAAAAACAACTTGAAGACATAAGAGAAGTTCAAAAAGAATTAAAAGCAAAATCAGATACATTAAAAACAAATAGAAAAGGAATAGAACAACTTTTAATAGCTAAACGTTTAGAGCATACTAAATTAAATAAGGCTAAAAAAAGAGAAAAAGAAATTTTAACAATTATTCGTCAAAAAGAGAAAAAACTATCTGAGGAGTTTCAAAAACAGGTAAATAAAAGAACACAAATTGATAAGAAAATAGAAAAAGTCATTAAAGAAGAGATACGAAAAGTAGCAGAGAGAAAAAAACGAGAAAAAATAAGAAAAGAGTTAATTCGGAAGAAAAAACTAGCCTCAAAAAATAAAGGGAGTAAGACGAAAAAAACAACTGTTGATAAAAATATAAGACGAAAAACTATAACTTATAAAGAGAATGATACTCGCTTATCAGGAGATTTTGCAAAAAAACGAGGAA
>PDWI01007372.1_pt1 | contig 13395 bp, 11 predicted proteins | sample 1430891 | NCBI WGS metagenome assembly PDWI01 (sample SAMN01162508, study PRJNA174530) | Oral metagenome, whole genome shotgun sequencing project. | biome: Marine environment; feature: Marine mammal; material: Swab sample of the gingival sulcus; isolation source: swab sample of gingival sulcus... | reverse complement strand
AGGTCTAATCATTGGCTTGCCACTAACAGCCTCGTAAGCGATTGAGTAAGCGTAAGGCATTAGTTCGGATTTAAGTTTCAAGTACCAGCGATTGATTGACGTAGCAGGTTCGCCCAAAGCGTGTGGATACTTAGGGTTACGTCCCCAACCGTCCATATTTAGTTCCATAGGCGTGAAGGTCTTCCATTGGAATTCACGCACATTGACAGGCACATTCTTCCCCCCGAAGATACCATCAACGTCACTCGTTATATTAGGTTGTCCTGAAAGTCCAGAACCAATAAAGGTAGGGATGTGGAAACGAATATATTCCCATTCTCCTCCTGTCTGGTCACCTGACCAAATACCAGCGTAACGCTGTGTACCTGCCCAGCCGTCAAGTGAAATAATGAAAGGACGAGCGTCATTACCATAGTAAGGCATAATCTCGCCTACGTCAGCCACGCCATTCAAGCCGAAGGAATAACCAGCACCAACCCAAGCAACATCAGTTTTCAAGACACGAACACCTGCATCACGTACCTCTTTAATTATATCTCGTTGCAATAAAGCTTCAAGACCTTTCTTTGGGTACAAGTCAGACTGTGTCCATAGACCAATCTCTACGCCTTTCTGGCGAGCATAATCGCCAAAGGATTTAAGGTTCGCAATATTGCCGTCCAATGTTTTCTCTTGTCCGTAACCAGCTCCATAGCCATCGTTAGGCAAGAACCAACCAAGAGGCATATCATTATTTATATATCTATCAATGGCAGCACGAGCAGAGAACTGATAATTGTTCTTCTCCCCATTAAGCGACTCCTTAATACCTCCATTATCTTTTTGGCTCTCGTTGTAACGTTTACCGTCTTCGTAAGCCATAAAGCCATCTTTCTGCTCTGTCCAATAATCTCTATTGTAAGCGTTCAAATGACCTTGATAGAAAGCGAACTTAGGTAATAGAACAGGCTTACCTGTTAGTTGGTAATAGTCGTTAAGCAGTTCCTTTGGCTTCTCGTCAAACATCAAGAAGACATCTAAATAGCCTTCGCTATGCTTTAGATTAACAATCCCTTTATCTTTCGCTCCAAAATCATAAGTTCCTTGCTTGAAAGTGTGCCAAAGCAAACCATAGCCTGCCGTAGACCAATAGAAAGGCGAAGGCGAAGCAACACCTCCATCAATCCAACTGTTCGTATTTTCAATCGCAATTTCTGTCCCTTTGTGCGAGAAACGTCCATTCTGCACACCTCCTCCATAGAAATATTCGCTATCACCTTCAGCAAAGGCAATGCTTGATTTTTGCTTTTCTACAAGGATTGGTTTTACTTGCTTCAAGATAATCTTATTAGTCTTCTTATCAAATACACTGATAAGTCCTGAAGTTTGATTGATGATTACTCGGACTTTATCTGAGTTAATCTGAAAACTGTTCTCTCCATTTCGGAAAAGTGTCAAATCCCCCACGGCACGGCGAGGGTTCTTAACCAAGATTTCGGCCGGAGGTGTCGCTTGAGGATTACGAATAATCCCCCCTTCAGGGTCGAAAAAAACACGGAAGATATTTGGAGCGTAGAAGTCCAAACTCATACGCTGGTTCTGCTCTCCTATAATTTCAAAGGTCGTAGCATTGATTTGCTTGACCTCTTTTACTCGTCTAAGTTCTTTCGAAGTCTGTCTTTGCTCTAGCTTAGCAGTCTGTGTCTGTGCGAATAAGCTTGTCGGAGTCAAACTCAAAGCTATCGGCATAGCCATTACCACAGCGAGCATTTTACTCATTTGTTTTAGTTGCATATTATCTATTTATTATACTTATCTATTTCCATTTTCTTTAAGGGAAGCAAAAGCTGTTTTCATTCCTTTGATAACCTTTTCAAGGGAAACAAAAGTTATTTTCGTTCCTTTGATAACCTTTTCAAGGGAAGCAAAAGTTATTTTTGTTTTTTTGATTATCTTAAATTAAAGGTTGTTTTAGTATTCTAATTAGTTCTGTATTAAAGTAGTAGTTAGTCCTCCAAATTTTCACTTTGAATAATAAGCCTTCTTCCACGAGTATATTAAGATATTTCCCTGCAGTTTTTTTGCTTAATCCTGTTGCCTCTGTTAAGAAGTCTATTTTAGTGTATGGATGAGAAAACAAGTTGTTTAATAGCTCGTGGCTATAAATCCCTTCAGATATGTTTCTAATTTTAGTCTTATACATTTTCATCAGTTCGGCAATTGCTTTCACCCTATATGTTGTCCCTTCTGCAACTTGTTCAACACCTTTTAGGAGAAAAAGAATCCATTCTTCCCAATTCCCCTCATCTCTAACTAATTGTAGTAAACGATAATATTCAGATTTATGCTTAATTATATAAGCACTTAGGTATAAGATGGGTAAGTCTAAAAGGTCATTTATAACAAGATATAATATATTGATGATGCGTCCTGTACGTCCATTGCCATCAAAGAAAGGGTGAATACTTTCAAATTGATGATGTATAATCCCCATTTTAACTAGTGGGTCTAAGTCTGAAAGCTCCTCATTATTGATAAATTCTTCAAGGTTCTGCATATAATTCTCCACATCTTGTTTATCTTGAGGAGGAGTATAAATTATATCACCTTTATTGTTTTTTAGAGTTGTCCCTGGTGCTGAACGAAATCCTGCCGAGTTGCCTTCTAATGTTTTTTGTATATCCTTTATCACCCTTAAACTAAGTAGTTTATTTTTCCTTATTTCCTTAAAAGCTAGCCGAAGAGCTTTGGCATAGTTTTGCACTTCTTTAGTCTCGAAGCTTGGAGAGAAATCTAGACCTCCTGCTTCGGCTTTATATAAATCATCGTGAGTAGTAACGATGTTTTCAATTTCTGAACTATCTTTAGCTTCTTGGAGGGTTAAAGTGTTGATAAGAATATCCTCTTGTGGTATTAAATGAACATAGCCTTTAAGTTCTGCTAGTTTTTTATTAGCAGAATTAACAGCCTTTAGTACAGCCTTAGTTTCAAGTTCAATTTTTAATGGTAACTCAGGAATCTTGTACATAACTTATTAATATTATTCTCTCAATTGGAACAAAGATACGAAAACTAGAAAAGAATACTAAACAAATACTCTGAATTATCTTCAAAAATCAAGTAAAATGTTTGCGAAAAAGCTCTATGTTTAGCTCATCAAGTCTTCAATAATATTCCTTGCATCGTCGAAGTCAAAGCCTCGATAAGAGGCATAACGCATTAGTCTATCGTAAACTTTTCGTCGCTCTAGCTTAGCTGGCAAACTGCGATATTTCTTCTCTAGTAAGCTTTTGAGTTGCTCTTGAATGTCAAACTCTTCTTCCACTTCTTGCAGAACTTCAGCAATCAAACGGCTATCAATCTGTCGCATTCTAAGCTCTTGCTCAATACGTCGCAAGCCCCACGAATTAAACCGATACTTATCTCGTGCGTAAGCCCTCGCAAAACGTTCTTCATCAAGATAACGCTCCTTTTCTAATTGTGCGATTAATTCTTCGCCTTGCTCCTTATCACGCAGTCCCCAATCCCAAAGCTTTCGCCTTACATCCCAAGCCGAACGCTCAGCTTTGACGCAATAACGCTCTGATTTTTCAATGATTTTTTTTAGTTCGTCTTCCTTTAGCATTCCTAAATAACTCTTAACTGAATGAAGCGTTCTTTGCCACTTAAATCTAATTTCAGCTTAGCCTCAGCTAAACTTTCGCCGAGGATTTCGCTCATTATAGCTAGCGTTTCTTCGGCATAGAGGGGATTGATTTCTAAAAAGACTTCGCCCCCTTGCTTGAGGTAGCCACGAGCGACGAGCATTGCAATAGCTTCGTAATATAAAGTCGGTCTATCTTCGGGCGTAAAGAGTGCGAACGATGGCTCAAACTCCTTAACAGAAGTGTGCATTTCTTCGGCCTCCTTTGGGTGAATATAAGGGGGGTTGCTGATGATAATGTCATAAGACTGCAGAGGTTCTTGCTCCACTAAGGAGAATAAATCCCCTGCTTGAAGTGTGATGTCTGCTTGATACTTTTCACTGTATGTCTTGATATTTGTTTCAGCAATACGGCGAGCTTCTTCAGAAACTTCAAGAGCCGTTAATTCTACGGCATAAGGCACTTCCGATGCAATAGCACAAGGAATACAAGCCGACCCCGTACCGATGTCGAGAACTTTCAGCTTTTCATCCTTATATCGCTCCCCAATAGCTTGCAAAGCCATTGCGACAAGCTCCTCTGTTTCAGGGCGAGGAATAAGGACACCTTGCCCCACGGCTAACTTATCTTTATAGAAATAAGTGTAGCCCAAGACGTACTGAAAGGGTTCGCCTTGCTCCAATCTCTGCAAAGCGTTAAAAAACTTATCTTCCGTTTCTTCGGACAATAATGTATCTTTGTCTAAAAGATAGAAGGCATTGACAGAGCTTAGCGAAAGCAAATCAGACAATAACTGAGCCGTCATTGCTTGTATTTCGCTCTCGTCGTAGAGTTTCTTTAGCCTTTCACTGGCTAAACGTTGAATTGTTGAAATGGACATTGTACTCATTGTTACAAAAATACAGATTATTTATGACTGCAACACATAGATATATGAAGCGAGCCTTAGAACTCGCAAGCCTAGGCAATCGTTTCGTTGCTCCCAATCCGATGGTTGGAGCTGTCTTGGTTTATGAAGACCGTATCATTGGCGAAGGTTACCATCATCGCTATGGTCAGCCACACGCTGAGGTGATGGCAGTCAATTCTGTCAAAGAAAAGCATTTGCTTAAGCACGCAACGCTATACGTAACGCTTGAACCCTGTTCTCACTATGGCAAAACGCCCCCTTGTGCTGAGCTGATTATTCGCTCGGAAATTCCAAAGGTTGTTGTGGCAATGCAAGACCCTTTTCACGAAGTTTCGGGGCGAGGCATCGCAATGCTCCGTGAGGCTGGCGTGGAAGTGCTGTGTGGTATAATGGAAGATGAGGCAAAAGCTCTGAATAAGCACTTCATCAAACAGCATACTGCTGAGCGTCCTTACGTCAAACTAAAGTGGGCAGAGAGTGCAGACGGCTTCATTGATAAGGTAAGGAAGACGGCAGAGGAAAAAGCTTTTGTCTTCTCCTCGGCTCTAAGGCAAGGCTTCGTTCATCGTCAGCGTAGCGAATATCAGAGCATTTTAGTTGGTTATCGTACGGCACTGCTTGATAATCCTAGTCTGACTAATCGCTTCTGCTCAGGCAATCAGCCTCTGCGTTTAGTTCTTGACCCTCGCCTGTCTTTGCCAAAAGACCTGAAACTTTTCACCGATGGCAAGGCTAAAACGATTGTTTTCTATGATAAAAACGTGGAAGAAATCCCTGATCTTTTTGCTAAAAGTACGGACGCTTCGACAGGCTCAGCGACCGAGAAACCTCGAAAACTTTTTCCCATTGACTTTTCATATTCGGTCGCTGAGCCTGTCGAAGCGTCCGAAAAAGAAGAGGAGGGGACTTATCTTGAAGCAGTAGGCTTGGACTTTAGTAACTTACTTCCCTCATTATTCGCTTATCTAAGGGAAGAAAAAATAAACTCCCTCTATGTAGAGGGAGGAGCTAAGACTTTACAAATGTTTATTGATAATGGTTTGTATGACGAGATTGAGCGAGAGCTTTCGCCTATTTCCTTAGGCGAAGGCATCATTGCTCCAAAAGTCTTACTTTAATGCTTTTTCTAGATAATCAATAGGAAGCGTTTGCATATCCCCACTATCAGAACCTTCAGAACGATCTAGTAAGTGTCTTTTCTTAAATGTTCCGACTTTCTTTCCATTGTCAATCAGTGTTAATATAACAATTACTTCCACCTTTTCATCTAGAGCTTTTTGGTATTTTTCATACTCAGCTAGATACTGCTCATAATCTTCAATATTATCTAGTTTAGGAGCAACTAAGCTTTCATCTTTAGGTGTACGAATAGTATAGTCATACATAAAATACATTGATTTTGAATAAAACCTTGTTTGATATGTATTTTTAACAACGTCTGGACTATCTTTTGAATCAAAAGTACTCGTTCCAACTAATTTCCCATCCTTGTAAATACCAGCTAACATAGCTGTTGCATTGTGGTATAAATGAATAGGTTTGCTTGTCTTAATATTAATTACATACTCTAGTTTATGACTACTATATGTCGTTGAAGTTGATGAACTAGAGATGTCTTTAGGATCTTCTGAAACACAAGCAACGGCAGTCAATAATAGACTTAATACTACAGTTAATTTAATTGTTAAACTTTTCATTTTCTAAATAGGTCTATAATTAGTTTATTTTTTTTCGAAGACAACGATAATATTTTTGCTCCATAAACTTAAAGACGTATCTATCGTTAAATATAAGCTCCTAGCTTGGGAAGAGGGTGTGGAGGACAGAGCGAATGCTGTTGCGAGCATTGCTATTGCGATTAAAATCGTTAGAGAGTAAAGCAATAGCATACCACCGACCTTGATAATAAATATAACCAGCGTAAGAAACCACCCCCGACATTGAGCCACTCTTGAGATAAGCCTCTATTTCATTCGCCTTGAGCAAACTTTTGACCGTTCCCTCTTCGCCTACTTTCGGTAAGGTGTAGAGCAGAGAACTCTTCTCTGGCATTGCTTTACTTAAGAGGTCATTCAGAATAAAAGATAGCGTTTCGGCTGTGAGCTTATCCTTACGACTGAGTCCCGAACCATCAGCAAGCACTAAGTCCGTTTCCCCCAACTCAAGTCGCTTAGTCCAATAGTCATCAACAGCTTGACCTCGGTCTTTGCCATTCGCCACAAGAGCAGCAAAACCTTCTGCAAAAAGATTGTGGCTTCTGTGATTAGTAATCAAGGCAAGCGTGTCAATCGGCTTAGAATAGTAGTAATGCAAGACTTCTCCTTTTGGCGTACTGACATTATAATTTGCCTTAGCTTGATACTTGATTTTAATCCCTGATTTCTTGACCTCTTTTGTGATTTTCCGTCCAGCATAGAGGGCTGGATTAGGGTTTGCTAGCTTGAGTGAATAGTAATTCTGACGGCGAGGTATAGAGCCTTTTAATAAAACTTCTGCATACTTTTCCTTGGGCGTTGCATAGGTTAGGAGCTTCTCACGCTTCCCTACTCGCATTTGATTGAGAAACTTAATCGGCAAATCTTTGTCCCACTTCATTCGAGTAGGACGAGTTCGATAACGTTGCCTTGTATTAACCTCTAGAATAAACCTATTATCCTTATAATTAAAACCATAAAGACCTGTTCCGTAATACCACCCAATATCATCTAGTTCCCAGCTAGGGATTGCCCCTTGCTCCTCAGAGAGATAAGCGTTTACAATCAGGCGTCCATTAATGTTGTTTATTTTTCTTTTCTTGAGAGCCGAGATTAACTCCTCGCTTAAACGATTTTCCTCTCCCTTGATATAGTGAGAAGCTATTGAAGGGTCGCCTTGACCTTGAATGATAATGTCCCCATTGTAAGTGCGCCCTCGTTGTTTGCCCGTGCCATATATGTAAGTAGGAAAGCGATAACCACGCCCAAAACTCTGCAGGGCAGAACCAGTACTAAGGATTTTTACTACCGAAGCTGGCGTTAGCTTCTCTGTAGCACGATAGGCAAAAATTTGCTTATTGCTGGCACAATCAATAAGACTGACGGCGAGATGTCCCCCGTATTGCTTCTCTGCTTCTCTTATGACTTTCCTTGTTTGATAAATATTTAGTTCCTGAGCCTGAAGCCCTATTCCTAGCGTAAATAAGCTACTTAGGCTAAGAATATAAAAAAGTTTTCTCATTTTGTTTTATCTTTATAGCGAAGCCTATTTCATTAATTTAGGCTGTAATAAAACAAATATACAAAATAAATAGATGAATATTCGACTAGAAGAGAGCTGGAAGAAGCTTTTAGAGGGCGAGTTTGAGCAATTATATTTTCAAAACTTGATTACCGAAGTTAAGCGGGCTTACGCCACAAGCAAGGTTTATCCTCAAGGGAAATATATTTTCCGAGCATTGGATTTATGCCCCGTTAATCAGGTCAAAGTCGTCATTCTAGGGCAAGACCCTTATCACGGCGAGGGGCAAGCCGAAGGTCTTTCTTTCTCTGTGCCAAAAGGGATTGACGTTCCTCCAAGCTTGCGTAATATGAAAAAGGAAATTTTATCCGATACAGGGAGGGCTTCTATCATTGAGGACGGACACCTTTTGCCGTGGGTAGAGCAAGGCGTTCTTCTGCTTAATAGTATGCTAACGGTTAGAGCTGGTGAAGCTGGTTCGCATCAAGGGATTGGATGGGAGAGCTTCACGGACGCTATTATCCGAGAATTAAATAATAATTGTGAGGGGATTGTCTTTTTGCTGTGGGGCAATTACGCCAAACGTAAGGGGGCAATGATTGACAGGCAAAAGCATTGTGTCCTAGAGGCTGGACACCCTTCGCCACTCTCTGCACGCTATTTCCTTGGTTGTCGCCACTTCACGAAGGCTAATGAAGCCTTAGTTCGCTTTGGCAAAACGCCTATACGTTGGTAAATCCGACTAATTAAAACAAGAAATCTTTCGGTCATAGAGATGGTCGCTGAGCTTGTTGAAGCGTTGTCGCAATGCCGAAAGTTCATAAGATAATTTGAATAATTTCATTACGTTTCGACAGGCTCAACGACCGAAATTATTCACGATATTAAAGAATATAGTTTTGAAATGAATAAGACGATGCGTATCTGTCTGTACTTTGGCTCGTTCAATCCCTTTCACATTGGACATCTAGCTCTTGCTCGCTATATGATGAAGACCTATCAATTTGATAAGTTCTTCTTCGTGCTTAGCCCTCTAAATCCTCAGAAGAAAAGCAAAAATATGCTCCCTTTTAACTTTCGTTATAAATTTATTGAGGCGTGCATTTCCGAGGATGAAGGGGCAGAAATTTGTAGCCTTGAGCAGATTTTACCTGAACCACACTATTCAGTTAGAACGCTTAATGCTCTTAAAATGCTAATGCCAACAGCTCTGTTCTCTATGCTGATTGGAGCAGATAATCTTCTTTCGCTCTCTTCTTGGTACGAATATAAGCGTTTGTCAGACTTTACTGAACTCTATGTTTACCCTCGTGAGGGCTACCCCTTGACAGATTTGTCTAAGCATTCTTTTGAAGGCGAAGTACATATCTGTAGGGATGCTCCTATGATAGACGTATCTTCTACCGAAATACGCAATGCTATTATGGAGGGTGAGAATTTAAGCCAACTCCTCCCCCAACCAGCTCTCTGGGAAGAGCTAGCTAAAGCGCTCAATTTACTTCTTAATTCGGAAACAGAAAGCTGACATTTTCCCCCTCCGACTAAATATCACAAATCAGAACACTGCCCCAAATTGTCTTGAGGGATTACTATGCAAAAATAGCTGGCAAAACAGCCCTCTCTCAAGTGCCCCTTAATCAACAGGATAAGAAGGATTTACAAACGCCCTAATTTTGTTAAAAAAAAAGTCCCCGATAACTTTTTCAAAAGTCACGGAACATTTTTCAAAAAATCACGGATAACTTTTTTAAGTAACACGGGACTTTTTCGAAACTAAGAGTTAGAAGCTGAAAATTAAGCGTTTTTAGAGTGGAGAAAATAGCACAAATCGGAACGCTTCCAAGCAAGGTTTTGCTTCTCGAAGTTCTTGCATTAAGCTCCTTCAGAAAAAATAAAAGCAGAAGACGCATATATACCTATAAATATAAGGTAGATATTCGTCTTTTTTATTACTTTTGTCTTTATAGATTTTATCAACAACAAAATACATTATAACATAATATTATGGATCTTATTCAAGAGATTGTAGATAGAGCAAAAGCTAATCCTCAGCACATTGTCTTCCCAGAAGGGACAGAAGAAAGAACCCTCAAAGCAGCAGATCGTTTGCTCAGAGATAAGGTTGTAAACTTAACTCTTATTGGTGACCCTTATTCAATCCGTTCTCGTGCACACGACTTGAACCTAAAGCATATCGAAAAGGCTAATCTTCTAGACCCTAAAAACCACGAAAAGAAAGAAGCTTACATCGAACTTTTGATGGAACTTCGTAAGAAGAAAGGACTAACTCGTGAACACGCAGAGCTCCTAGTAGAAGACCCTCTATATCTTGGTTGCCTAATGATTAAGGCTGGAGATGCTGATGGCGAACTAGCAGGAGCAATCAATGCAACTGGTGATGTGCTTCGCCCTGCTCTTCAGATTATCAAGACAGCTCCAAATATTAGTTGTGTAAGTGGTGCGTTTCTAATGTTCCTAGCAACAGAAGAATATGGTAAGAATGGCTTATTGATTTTTGCCGATTGTGCCGTTATGCCTAATCCTACAGCTCCAGAGCTTGCTCAGATTGCAGTATCATCGGCTCAAACAGCTAAGGCAATCGCAGACGTTGATCCTAAGGTTGCAATGCTTAGCTTCTCAACAAGAGGAAGTGCTAAGCACGAAATGGTAGATAAAGTAGTAGAAGCAACTCGTATAGCAAAGGAAATGGCTCCAGAGCTTGCTCTTGATGGAGAAATGCAAGCAGACGCAGCTCTTGTAGAGAAGGTAGCAAAGCTCAAAGCTCCAAACAGTGAGGTAGCTGGACAAGCAAACGTACTCGTTTTCCCATCGCTTGAGGTTGGAAATATTGCCTACAAGCTCGTTCAACGCCTTGGAGGGGCAGAAGCAGTAGGACCTATCTTGCAAGGTATGGCTGCTCCAGTGAATGACCTTAGCCGTGGCTGTTCGGTAGAAGACATCTACAAGATGACAGCTATCACAGCTAACCAAGCTATCGCAATAAAAAATGCTCAATAAAAATAAATACAACAGACAATTATGACAATTTTAATCCTAAATTGTGGTAGTTCTTCGCTCAAGTTCTCACTTGTAGAGCTACCAAACTACAGAACACTTACTTCAGGACTTATCGAACGTGTCGGCACAGAAGAAGCCTTTATCACGTTTAAGAAAAAGGACGGCGAGAAAGAAACACAACACCCTTCGGTCAAAGACCACACAGAGGGCGTAAGCGTTATCCTAAAAGTTCTGACAGACCCAGAGTTTGGTTTCTTGAAATCTCTTGATGAGATTGATGCTGTCGGTCATCGTGCCGTTCACGGAGGAGAAACGTTTACTCATAGTGTTCAGATTAATGATAAGGTAATTGAAGACCTAAAAGCAAACATCCCTCTTGCTCCTCTGCACAACCCAGCAAATATTGCAGGTATTGAGGCAGCGACGAAGGTGCTTGGCGATAAAATCCCTCAAGTAGCAGTCTTTGATACTGCTTTCCACCAAACAATGCCACAGCAAGCTTATATGTATGGCTTGCCTTATGAGTTCTATGAGCGTTATGGTATCCGTCGCTATGGTTTCCACGGAACAAGCCACGACTACGTTAGCCACAAGGCTGCCGAATTCTTAGGCTTAGACTACAACAACTGCCGTATCATCACAGCTCACGTTGGTAGTGGTGCTTCTATGGCTGCTATTAAGAATGGTAAGTGTATCGAAACGTCAATGGGCTTAACTCCAGGGGAAGGTTTGCTAATGGGGACACGTGCTGGCGACCTTGATACTGGTATCGTGAACTTCTTGCTCAGCAAAACAGACTTTAAGCCCGAAGAGATTGCCGAATATATCCAAGATAAAGAGGCAAAAGGCAAGCGTACAAGCCTTGAGCTTGAGGACTTAGACTTTATCCTAAATAAGAGAAGTGGTATTTATGGACTAGGAGGTATTGGTTCTTCTGATGGTCGTGATTTGGACAAAGCAACACAAGAAGGCAATAAGCGTACAAAGCTTGCGATGGAAATGATTGCTTACCGTGTCAAGAAATATATCGGTTCTTATGCTGCAGTCCTTGGAGGCGTTGATGTGCTTGTCTTTACGGCTGGTATGGGTGAGAATAGAAGTCCATTACGTACGCAGGCTTGTGAAGGGCTTGAGTTCCTTGGCATTGAGATTGATGAGGCTATCAACCAAGAAATCCACGGCGAAACAGCTATCATCAGCACCCCAAACAGTAAAGTAAAGGTTGTCATTATCCCAACAGACGAGGAGTATATGATTGCCAAAGATACTTACGAAATCCTCTCGAAGTAAATAGATTACAATAGATAAAAAACAGCCCCACTTCATTCAGAAGTGGGGCTGTTTGTATTTCATTCACAGAAAGTTAAAGTTTTCTTATTTCAAAATAAAAACTTACCTTTAGTAAAATTAGGTTAGTCCTAATCATTAAAATATATAATTATAAGATGATAAATTTATTATGAGTAAAAAGATACTATTGATTATTTCGAGCATTATGTTGCTATTTTCTTCTTGTGCTAAAGAAGAAAACTTCTGCTATCCAATTTGGGAAGGAGCAGAATGGGTTGATAGCACCTATGTGCTAGGTCAGATAGATGCACAAACTTATGCAATTTCTGAACCAAAGGTTGATTGGTATTACAATACAAGCTATCTAATCTTAGGCGAGGAGAGAGCTATTTTATTTGACACAGGTTTTACAGGTAACCTGCTCCCTATTGTCAAGAAGCTTACCGATTTGCCAATCATCACGCTTTATTCTCATTTTCATATAGACCACATTGCTAACATAGATAAACAAGAGGATATTTGGATGATTGACTTGCCTTATTTAAGAGCTAAGACTAAGAATAATATGTTAGATGTCAGCTTTGATGAAACTTATGTCTTCAATCCAAATAAAATCAAGGTCAGTAAATGGATTAAACCTAATGAAATTATTGATTTAGGTGGACGTCAAATTCAAGTAGTAAGTAATCCAGGGCATACGCCTGAAACGATTTATCTACTTGATACGCAATATAAACAATTCTTCACTGGTGATTTCTTCTATGATCCACTTTTAGACTATGTTGGCACTCAAGCAGGTTTTGACCTAAACAAAATAATTGCGAGAACTAATCTTATTATCAAAGATTATGGAGATGATTACATTTTCAATGGTAGTCACGGAGCCCCAAAGCAATCTTTTGCAGTCTTTAAGAAATATGCTCAGTTTATGGAAAATATTCGTAATGGTTCTGTCAAACCTAAAGTCATTGTGAATAAGCTGGGCGTTCAAAACTTATACGAGCAAGATGGAATGAGGTTAGTTAAAATGCTTTATGGAGGCGACGTTAAGGGACAACTTATCATAAATATAGTTGCAGGTTTTATTTTCTTGGGTTTACTAATTTTCTTTGTTGTAAGAAAATGGAAGAAAAGAAGATAAAAGTCTATTATCTCAAACATCTAACTCTTGTATAATCAAGAATAAAAGCTTATCTTTGCAAGCAACGATTCACGACTGTCTTTGACAGTAAGTTTTGACAGGCGTGTTATTATGGTTTAATTTTAAGAAACAAAAAGAATGTATTTAGATTCAGCTAAGAAGACAGAACTCTTCGAAAAGTATGGCAAAAATGCCAC
>PDWI01008164.1_pt1 | contig 13396 bp, 15 predicted proteins | sample 1430891 | NCBI WGS metagenome assembly PDWI01 (sample SAMN01162508, study PRJNA174530) | Oral metagenome, whole genome shotgun sequencing project. | biome: Marine environment; feature: Marine mammal; material: Swab sample of the gingival sulcus; isolation source: swab sample of gingival sulcus... | reverse complement strand
TCTATAATATAGTAAATTTCCCTATCAGAAACAAAGCTTCTATACTTCTTTTCATCATCCAATTTATCTAAACACCTAAGCGTTATTTCATATTCCCACTTCACTAAGTCACTTAGAAAACTTTCATACTTAGTACCCTCACTCTTAAAGAAGATAAAACGCCAAACCTCTTCATTTTGAATTAAAAAATCATATGCCCAAAGTGAAGTGCTATTTAAAACTAAGTTACTTATATCTTCCCTGCTCTTAGCCTTATCTAATAAAGATTCAAATTCCTTCAAGTCCTCTGAACAGGCAGCGCACCAATGCTTAACATAGGGTCCCACTATCTCATCTAATATCTCTTCCTTGCTCTTAAAATGCTTATAAAGAGCCCCTGAGCTTATATGTGCCTTACTTGCAATTTCCCTAATACTACTAGCCCTAAAGCCCTTTTTAAAAAACATATTCCTAGATACTCTTAGTATCTCTTCCTTTGTCTCTAAGCCATTTTCATACTTCATAAAAACTCCAAAATATTAATTAATACTTTAAAAAGTAATCGCTGATTACTTTTATCAATAATATTATAATGATAATGCTTATCAATTCCAAGTGATTTTTAAAAAAGAAAACAAAAAAGTTTTTTGTTTTCTTGCAATATAAGAGGACTATATTTCTATAGTCCCTGTCCTACAATCTAAGGTGGCAAAACTCTAGCACTTTGTTCACTATCCTAGACCTTAAGGTTAATATTTTAGAATATATTTGCTATACAAGTCTAATTTCTCTGGGCAAATTAAGCTCATAAACTCCTTCTTACATTCATTTTCATCTACATCTAAGACTAAGTAGACATTCGGCTCTCCACCTGAAGAAATAGCAGTTTGCCCCTTTTTCTCACCGTCTTTTTCTATATTCAATCGGCAGTGTTTTACACCAGCTCTAGGAAAGACTTTTCCATTATCTGCCATAAATAATACAGTGAGTAAGTCATGAATCACACAGCCTGTATAATGGTATCTATCCCAATATACATCAGCATAATTTTTCGCCATATCATATAGCAGCCTTCCTATTTTTCCACATTCCTTTTGGAAAAAGTACAAATCATTCAGATTCAAAATCACCTGATGTGTAAGGTCTAGACCTAGCATATAAATATCCACCTTTTCACCTATGGAATACAATGTTTGAACAGCCCTTGGCTTAAACCAATAATTGAACTCTGCATACGGGGTGACATTGCCTTTTTCTATAGCTCCACCCATGGAATATATGGCTTTTATACCCTCTATAGCTTCTCTATCCTTCTCTATGGCGAGTGCTATATTTGTAGGTGGACCAACAGTAACTATATCGAGCTCACCCTTATATTTCTTAGCCATTTCTATAATGAAGTTTACTGCATTTTCCTCAGCTAAATTAGCATAGTCAAAGTCTAGTTCAGCATCTCCCAAGCCATCCCTACCATGAATTAATGTTTCTTCTTCAGTACGTTTATTATCCTCATCGCCTTCTTCATAAGGAAGCCCCTTGTAGACCATTACATCTGAATTCATAAACTTAACTAGCCTAAGTGCATTTTTAGTCGTGGTTTCAAGCCCCTTATTACCACCAACTGTACATATACCCAAGACTTCTATATCAGCAGATAAGAGGGCAGCTATTATAGCAAAAGCATCATCTACACCTGGGTCTGTATCTATTATTATCTTTCTCATATTTACTCCTTAATTCACACTAAGTTATAAGTTTGGGTAATTCACCTTAATTTATTAAATTAGCTAATTTATTACTTATCTGTATAAAATCATCTAGTTCGAGTTTCTCTCCTCTTATCATGATATCTATGTCTAATTCACATAAAGCATTTGTCAAACTTGCTTTATCCACATTTAACAGTGAAGAATTAAGCATAGAATTGACTATCTTTTTCCTCCTGTTAAAAAAGGCTGCCTTCACTACCCTTTTAAATAAGTTCAAGTCTTCTACCTGATTGGATATATCATTTCTACTTAATTTAATAACAAGCGAATCTACCTTTGGAACAGGATAAAATGCAGTATTTGGTACTTCGCATACCACTTCTACATCACATATCACCTGCGTAAGTGGGGTCAAAGCTCCGTATGCCTTAGTCCCAGCCTCAGCAAGTAGTCTCTCTCCTACTTCCTTTTGTACCATGACTGTAATACTTTCGAAGTCGCCCCCCTCATCGTAGAGCTTCATCAAAATAGGAGTAGTTATATAGTAAGGAAGATTTGCAACTACCTTGTACTTATCTATCTCTCTATCTCTTAAAAACTTATCGAAGTCAATCTTTAGAAAGTCATCGTAGACAATCTCTACATTATCATGCATCTTATCTATGATAGAAAGAGGCTCCCTTAAGTCCTCATCTATTTCTATACAATAAACCTTCTTTGCATTACTTACTAAATACTTAGTCAAAGCTCCCCTACCAGGACCTATTTCTATAATGACATCATCTGAGCCTACATCTGCACCATCTATGATGTCTTCCAATATACCTTGGTCATTCAAAAAGTTTTGACCGAATTTTTTCTTTGCTAGTGGTTTTTTATTTTTTCCCATTTTACCTATTTTCTTTTCTATTATTTACAAATTAACCTTATCATGATATAATATATTCAAATATTAGAATATAACAATATATGGAGAGCTTATGTCAAATTTAAATGATTCCGAAAAACTTAACAACAATGCTGAACTACTAAAAATATTAGGTCACCCTGTTAGACTTTGCATTATAGAGAATTTAATAGAAAAAAAATCTTGTAATGTAACCCTTATGCAAAACTGTATTAATGTACCCCAATCTACCACATCACAGCATATAGCCAAGCTAAAAAATGCTGGTATTATTAAGGGGATCAGAAATGGCCTAGAAATAAATTATAGTATAGCAGATGAGCGAGTTATAAAAATAATAAATGTCTTAAATTCGTAAAGTATTTTATATCATACTTACTTTATAAATTTTTCATATACTTCTACTATGACACTTTCTTCATTAGTTCTTGTACTTATGTAATCAGCAGCTTTTTTTAGCTCTTCATTACCATTCTTCATAGCTATACCTATACCAGCGTATTCTATCATAGACAGATCATTAAGACCATCTCCTATACAGAGAACTTCTTCTCTTTCTACGCCTAATATATCTGCTACAATTTTTACAGCACTACCCTTATTAGAACCCTTTGATAAGACCTCTAGAAACTCAGGTTTGGAATAAAAAATATTTAAGTCAGGAAATTCTTTAAGAAGGAGTTTCCTTAAGTCTTCAAGTTTTTCAGAGCTTTTATAGTTAAATAATGCCTTATATGTCCATTTAATATCTTTTAGATTTTCTTTTATTACTAGTTTCATATCAGAAATCTTTTGATATTCCTTGGTATACTTATCATATTTCTCTACATAAAATTCCTCATCCTCATATAATTGTAAGCAAATATCCCAGTCCCTTGAAATATCTATCAATCTGGAAACTACATCTTCTTCTAAAATATTAGAAAACATGATTTCATGCTCAGGATTATATACAGTAGAACCATTGTAAGCTACACCATAATTGCTTGGAATTACTTCATCAACTATCGATATAAATCTCTCCATAGCCCACTTTGGTCTACCAGAGCAAAGTATAAACTCGACCCCTGCTTCTTTTATTTTTTTAATCGCTTCTAAATTTTCTTCAGTAATTTTAAGCTCGTGACTTAGAAGTGTATCATCTAAATCACAAGCTATTAGTTTTATCGCCATATCACATACTTTCAAGTAATGCTTTTTCATCTACAGATAAAGCGCTACTAGCTACTCCCTTTTCTATTTCCTTAGTAAATACATGGTTTAATTCTCCAGTATGAACTACATTTATAAGTAAACCATCACCATGGTCATCTAACATACATATAAGAGCACTAAGCTCTCCACCCATACCATCAAAGGCATTATACTTCTTAATTGCAACCCTTGATATAGTCTTTTTAAGTTTTTTATTTACAGACTTTTCATACTTCTTAAAGTATTCTCTAAACTCTTCTATATCAGCTAAGTGCTTTTGGTTTTCGATTAAAACTTCTTCAATATTGACTTTGCCACTAGTTTGTATGAATTCATTATATTTCTTTTTTAGACCCATGATAGTAAATATCATAAATACATTTAATACTAATAATATTCCTAGAAGATAATATAGAATATCTACTCTTTCAAATAAAGCTGGCATTATTTACCCTCCTCTATAAGATTTACTATTCTTATAAGGTCTTCCTCTGAATAGTAATCAATAACAAGCTTACCACCTGACTTCTTATTTTCTTTTATACTTACCTTGGTAGAAAGTTTTTTGATAAGTTGATTTTGTAAGTCTTCCAAAGCCCTGCTTAGATTTTTTTCTTTGACTTCTTCTTTAGGATTGTTTTCGCTCTTGATAAGTTTTTCTGTCTCTCTTACAGAAAGTCTCTCATCGAAAATTTTGTTTGCTAATTCTAACTGCTTGTCTTCATTTTCTATAGCAAGTAAAGCTCTTCCATGACCACTACTTATCATATCATTTATAATCATATCTATGACTTTTTTATTTAACTTCAAAAGTCTTAAACTATTTGTAATAGCTGACCTACTCTTGTTCACCTTTTCAGCAATCTCATCTTGTTTTAGATTAAACTCATCTTGGAGTCTTTTATATGCACGAGCCTCTTCAATAATATTTAAGTCCTCTCTTTGAATATTTTCAATCAAAGAAATCTCTAATATACGCTCTGCATCACCATCATTTTCTATAACTGGTATTTCCTTTAATCCTGCAAGCTTACTAGCTCTCCATCGTCTTTCGCCTGCTATTATTATAAATCTTTCACCATCTCTTTTTACAAGTAGCGGCTGAAGTACCCCGTATTGTTTAATCGACAAACCAAGTTCCTCTAGAGCATCCTCATCAAAATTAAAACGTGGTTGAGACTTATCTGGTTCAACCATATTTATATCTACCTTTTGAACTATAGTTGCATTCTCAGGTATCTCATTTTTAACTTTTTCTCTTTTGAGTGGTTTTGAAAAAAGAGCATCTACTCCTGCGCTGCTTAAACCTCTATTTTTAGCCATTTGCTACCTCCGATTTTATTACTTCTTCTGCCAATTTTCTATAAGCTCTAGCACCTGTAGAGGAACTATCATATAGATTTATTGGAAGACCATGGCTAGGTGCTTCACCAAGTCTTACATTTCTAGGTATTATACTATTATATATCCTTGTACCAGTCATTTGTTTTTTCACTTCTTCCACTACTTGTACTGACAAATTAGTTCTGGAATCGTACATGGTAAATACTATGCCTTCTATTTCTAAATTTTCATTTAATCTTTCTTTAATTAAATTGATAGTATACATTAATTGGCTAAGTCCCTCTAAAGCAAAAAACTCACACTGTATAGGAACCAAAACTGTATTGGCTACAGTAAGAGCATTTACAGTAAGTACACTTAATGATGGTGGACAATCAATGATGATGAAATCATAATCATCTGCTACATCTTTTAATATCTCATCTAAAATATAAGAGCTATTATCCTTTCCGATAAGCTCCACTTCAGCACCAGCTAAATTTATATCTGATGGTATCACTGATAAATTTTTGAAAATCTCCTTTAGTACAGTTTCATCAAAATTAGAATCCCCTATTAATAAGTCATATGATGTACTTTCGAGATTCTCTTTGTTTATTCCTAAGCCCCTAGAAGAGTTACCCTGTGGGTCTATATCAAATAATAATACCTTTTTATTTTTTTCTGCTAAACATGCTGATAAGTTTACAGCTGTAGTAGTTTTACCTACTCCACCTTTCTGATTTGCTATCGCAATTATTCTGCCCATTTTTACCTTTTCAATGTTTCACGTGAAACATATACCAATATACCAATTAAAGAGTTACAATATTATTCTTGATAGCATAAACCGCTGCTTGCGTTCTATCATTCACATCAATTTTCTTAAAGATATTAGAAACATGGTTTTTAACCGTTTTTTCACTTATATTTAGAGTCTTTGCTATTTCCCTATTTAATAAACCATTAGTTATAAGTTTTAAGACTTCTACCTCTCTTCTAGTAAGTGAACTCTTTACCTTTTCTTCTCTATCCATAACTTGAACACGCTTAAGGAGCATGGTAGCCATATTTGGCTGAATATATGATTCACCCTGGTTTACACTTCTAATAGCACTTAAAAGCAAGTCCGAATCACCATCTTTTAAGATATATCCCTTTACTCCTATATCAATAGCCTTCAAAAGATACTCCACTTCATTATGTATAGTTAAAACTATTACATTGGCATCTATTTTATTATCTCTAAGATGTTCCAAGACTTCTAAGCCATTCATAACAGGCATATTAATATCAAGCAAGACTATATCTGGTTTATCTGTAATAATACAATCAATACAGCTTCTACCATCCCCAACTAGTCTTATAACTTCTATATCATCTTCTAACTCTATAAGTTGCTTCAAGCCCTCTCTAACCATGGAGTGATCATCTGCTATTAAAACTCTAATTTTTTCCATCTTTTTCCTCCGATTTTTTTTCCAAATAAATAATAAGCTCTACATCTGTTCCTTTACCCTCAATAGATGAAATTTCAAAATCACTATTAAGTAAATTAGCTCTTTCCTTCATCATAGAAATTCCAAATCCAGAACCAGCCTTTAAATCTAAAGCTACATCATCAATTACAAATCCTATACCATTATCAGTAATTTTAAGCATGATTTTATCAGGTAAAAAGGATAAAGTAACCTCTATCTTAGTACATTTGGAATACTTAATGGAATTTGAAATAGACTCTTGGAGTATTCTAAAAATAGTAAGAACTATAGACTCCTCATATAAGGTATTCCTATAGTATTTCATTCCCTGAACTTTTAAAAGTACATCTAATCCAGTATCATCCTTAACTTTTTCGACATACCTCTCAAGAGTAGGTACTAAACCTAAATCATCAATAGACATAGGCCTTAAGTTATAAATCATAGTCCTAGTCTCATTTATAGTATCTTTTAAATTTTTCTTTAAAACGAGCATTTCTTTTCTAGTCTTATCTAAGTCTGTCTCCATAAGCTTAAGACATACCTCAGTCTTTATAAGTAAATTTGTCAAACTTTGTGCAGGGCCATCATGTAAGTCTCTAGCTATACGCTGTCTCTCATTCTCCTCTGCTTCTATTACCCTCATTCCCCAGATTTCTTTATTTTCGAATGCTCCAATATCTTTGGTAAGCTTCTGTAATTCACCAGAAATGATACTAAAAGCCATCTCAAAATTGCTTCTAGCTCGCTCTGTCTTGCTAAGCATCTCTCTAAGAGCTTTTAAATGAACCTCTAGCTCATTCCTACGCTTTCTAAGAGCTACCTCTTTTTGCTCTTCAACCACTAAAAGAACACGAAGTCTATCCGCTTCTTTATATTGTTCCTCTAGTTCCTTTTCAGTATGCATATGGTGATTCATATTATAATTTCTAAGTTTTTTCCTAGCAGATATATAACTAGCTTTTAAATCATCAACATGCTTTATAAACTCTTCACTCTCAAATTTAAGACGCAAATACTCAGCTTCAGATTCAGAATAATCGATACTAGCAAAAGCACTTATCTCTTTTACCTCTTCAATACTCTGTGTCATCGAAGTCTTAGTATTATCAATAATAGTATTTAATTTTTTAAAATTATCCTTTAACATAGTTAGCGCATTCTCTTGACTCTAATTGAAAAATCATAAAAATCATCATTTTGACTTATGTCAAAATCTACATCCAATCCCGCTTTTTCTACTGATTTTATAAGTTCCTTTAAAGTATTTGTGAAAACCCTAATATCCTTCATACTCTGCTTTACAACAGTTCTCTTCGGTTTATTTATCTTAAGGAGCTTTCTTATGTATTCTTCTGTCTGTGCTACATTTAAATCATCCTTGATTATCTTCTTTAAAACTCTCTTTTGTTTCTTTTTATCATCTAATTTTAAGAGGGCTCTTGCATGCCTTTCACTCAAATTAGATGAAACTAGCTCTTCTAAAATATCGCTATCTATGTTTAAGATACGTAATTTATTTGCAATAGCACTTTGGCTAATGGCAAGCCTACTTGCAAGCTCAGTCTGAGTCAAAGAAAACTCTTCTAAAATATCCTTGTAAGCAAGAGCTTCCTCATAAAATGACAAGTCTTCTCTTTGCAAATTCTCTATTAATGAAATAAAAGCACTGTCAGCATCATCAATATCTAAAACATGGCATGGCAAGACTTTAAGACCAGCTTTTTTACTAGCTAAAAGTCTACGCTCACCAGCAATAAGCTCGTATTTATCTCCGCTTTTTCTAACGCTAAGTGGCTGCAAAACACCAAATTCTTCTATGGAATCACTAAGCTCTTTTAACTTAGCATCATCAAATATCTTCCTTGGTTGATGCGGATTTGCAACTATACTATCTACACTAAGTTCTATTATATTCATAGAAACCTCCATATTCATTATAACACAAAAAGATTGACTTGCAATAATTTTCAATATATTATAATTTTTATCGACAAAGACTTCATATGAATTTAATTACTTAGATATTATCTATATACTAATATTAATGATATTTTATAAGAAACTATAAGGGTCTTTTTGTAGGTATTCCTACTTTTCTAGGATATTTCCCAGGTGAAGGTGATATTTTCCTTATTTTTATAATATTTCTATTATAATCTCCAAGCTCTATATCTCTAAAGATATCCACTAAGTCTCCACCTAAAATATCTATAGCATTTTTTGCCTCATCTAGCTCTTCTTCAAAATCACTACCCTTTAAAAGAAGAAGATATCCTCCTAGCTTAGTTAGAGGTAAGCAATACTCACTTAAAACACTGGTGTTAGCGACTGCCCTATTAATAGTAATATCAAAACTTTCACGCATATCACCATGTCCAAAATTTTCAGCTCTATCATGCATACAAGTACAGTTTCCTAAAGCAAGTCTATCACAAAGTAGTTCTAAGAACTTCACCCTCTTATTTAGGGCATCAAGTAAAAATATCTTAAGATGTGGATATAAAATCTTAATAGGTACTAGGGGAAATCCCCCTCCACTACCTATATCACATACACTCTCTACTCCAGTAAAGTCAAAATACTTACAGACCAAAACACTATCAATAAAGTGTTTTAAAAGCACTTCATCATAGTCAGTGATAGCGGTAAGATTATATTTTTTATTTTCACTAATTAAAAAATCATAATAAGTATTAAATTGTTCTACCTGCTTATCAGATAAGTCAAAACCGTAGTCTCTAAAAACTTTACTCAGATTTTTCACTTTTTCTCTTCCTTTTCATCTGCTCAAGGTAGATAAGAAGTACAGATATATCAGCTGGCGAAACACCAGAAATCCTAGATGCCTGACCTATGGACTTAGGTCTAATCTTATTTAACTTTTGTCTAGCTTCCACACGTAAGTTTTTCACATCATCATAGTCTATATCGTCATAGATATACTTCTTCTCTAATTTCTTATACTGCTCTACCTGCTTATGCTGTCTCTTTAAATAACCCTCATACTTTATCTCTATCTCTACTTGTTCTATTTCCTCATCGCTAAGTAGTGGCCTATCATCATCTACGAAATCTAACATTTTATAGTCTACTTCTGGACGTTTTAAGAGGTCCAAAAGACTTATACCAGAGATAAGTGCTGTACTTCCTACATTAACAAGGAAATCATTTACCTCATCAGAATTGGAAATAAAAGTCTTTCTAAGCCTATCTATTTCCCGGGAAATATTTTCCTTTTTTTCCACAAATTTCTGATATCTTTCCTCGTTTATAAGACCTACTTCATATCCTATGTCACTAAGTCTTATATCAGCATTATCCTGACGTAATAAAAGTCTGTATTCACTCCTACTAGTCATCATCCTATATGGTTCATTTGTTCCCTTGGTAACTAGGTCATCTATAAGAACCCCTATATAGGCCTGAGACCTATCCAAGATAACAGGCTCTTCCCCCCTTATCTTCCTTGCTGCATTTATACCAGCTATGATACCCTGACCTGCAGCTTCCTCATATCCTGAACTACCATTTATCTGTCCACATGAGAATAAATTTGGGAAGTCTTTAAATTCTAAAGAATGCTTAAGTTGTAGAGGATCAAATAAATCGTACTCTATGGCATATCCATCACGCATTACCTCTACATTTTCCATACCTTCAATAGAACGTAGCATCCTAATCTGTACATCACTAGGTAGGGAAGAACTCATACCAGCTACATAGATTTCATTGGTATTTTCACCCTCTGGCTCAAGGAAAATCTGATGTCTAGGCTTGTCTGAAAAACGTACCACCTTATCCTCTATAGAAGGACAATACCTAGGTCCAACCCCCTCAATAACACCACTATAAAGAGGTGAACGATGAAGACTTTCATTTATAATTCTGTGAGTCTCAGCATTGGTATAGGTAAGAAAGCAGTCTACCTGCTCACGCTTGATACTCTCACTGGTATTTTCAAAAGAAAATGGTACTACCTTTTCATCACCATGCTGGGCTTCCATCTTAGAAAAATCAATAGTCTTTCTATCTACCCTAGCAGGTGTTCCTGTCTTAAACCTAAGTATATCCATATTTTGTTTTCTAAAACTATCAGTGAGGAAGTTTGCTGCCATTAGTCCATTTGGACCAGAATTTATAGAACACTCTCCTGTAATACACCTAGCATTTAAGTAGGTACCAGTAGCTATTATTACTGCCTTAGCCTCGTATTTTATACCCATCCTAGTAGCTACACCAGTGACCTTATTACCATCAAATAATATTTCAGTAACCTCTGCTTGTTTAAGAAGTAGATTATCGGTATTTTCTATAACCCTCTTCATAGACTTAGAATAGTTAAACTTATCTGCTTGTGCTCTAAGAGAGTGGACTGCTGGACCCTTTGAAGTATTTAGCATCCTACTTTGTATATAAGTCCTATCTATATTTTTACCCATCTCACCACCTAGGGCATCCACTTCTTTTACTAGATGTCCCTTGGAAGTTCCACCTATAGAAGGATTACAAGGCATCATAGCCACACTATCTAAACTTATCGCAAATACTATAGTATTTAATCCTAGTCTAGCACTTGCTAGAGCTGCCTCTACACCTGCATGACCAGCACCTACTACTATCACATCAAATTTTTCCATACTTTTACCTTACTTTTATCCTATTTCCCTAAACAGAATCTTCCAAAAATCTCATCTACTACATTTTCACTTACATGCTCTCCAACTATCTCATCTAGATACCTAAGAGCATCCTTTATATCTATACTAAGCAAGTCTACAGGCATAAATCCATCCATACCTAATAAAACATTTTCTAAACTTTTTAAGGTATTTTCAAAGGCGTTTTTATGCCTTACATTGGTAATAAATAAGTCATCATTTACATCTACATCTCCATGTAAAAACATCTTTTTAATAAGACTTCTAAGTTCGTCTATACCTAAATCTTCTTTAGCACTTATCTTAAGTATGTTCACATCGCTTAAATCATCAAAGAGTGATAAATCCATTCCATCGCTAATATCTACCTTATTGACTAATACTATAACCTTTTTATCTGAAACAAGCTCTAATATCTTTTTATCATTTTCGTCTATTTCACTAGAACTATCTAGGATAAAAAGAATCAAATCAGCATCCTTTATAGCTGCCTTAGAACGCTCTATTCCTAGGTTTTCAACTATATCATCTGTAGAACGAATACCTGCTGTATCTATAATATTAAGTGGGATTCCCTCTATATTTATAGCTACTTCTAAACTATCCCTAGTAGTACCAGCAATATTAGTAACTATAGCCTTTTCTTCTCCACTAAGGGCATTAAGTAGGGTAGATTTACCCACATTTGGTTTACCTATGATGGCTGTTTTTATACCTTCTTTTATAAGTTTTCCACTCTCAAAAGATGATATAGCCTTTTCACACTCAGACTCTATAGACTCTACTATAGACCTTATTTCCTTGTCATCTAGTTCAGGTGCATCATACTCTGGGTAGTCTATTGATACCTCTATATTGGCTATAAGGGCTATTAAATCATCCCTCATTTTATCTACCCTATTCTTTAATGAACCTGTAAGTTGATTTATAGATGAAGAAAGTGAAAGCTTGGTCTTAGAATCTATTAAATCCATTACAGCCTCAGCCTTGGTCAAATCCAGTCTACCATTTAAGAAAGCTCTCTTAGTAAATTCACCACTAGCTCTAAAATAAACTGCAAATTTAAAATAGACCCATGAGAGTTAATTTCCACCACATCTTCTGCAGTATAACTTCTAGGTCCCTTCATAACAGAAACTAAAACTTCATCTACTACTTTTTCACCATCCACTATATGCCCGTAGTTTAAAGTATGAGTCTTTCTTTGCTCTAATTTAATATTTGATTTTGAAATAAAAATTTTATCAACAATTTTTACGGCTTCCTCCCCACTTACTCGGATAATTCCGATACCTGCTGGGGATAAAGCCGTACTAATTGATGCTATTGTATCATTCTTCAACTTTTTTCTTTGGCTTTCTATTATAATTCCTATTGTTGTTTCTTCTATTATTGTTATTTCTTTTGTTATTATTTTTATTATTATTTCTATTGTTTTTTGAAGCTTTTCCACCTTTATTATTTTCAGGTACAACTACTACCTTTCTAAAAGGTTCATTTCCTTCACTAGTAGTAGAAACTCCATTGAAACTTTGTAGAGTTGAATGTATTATCCTTCTGTCATTTGGATTCATAGGCTCTAAAAACTGCTTTTTACCTGTCTTTCTAGCCTTCTTAGCAATGCCAAATGCCAACTTTTCAAGAGTTTCCTTCCTCTTTCCACGATAATTTTCTGTATCTAACTTAACTCTTATATAACTATCAGAAGCTTTATTTACTACTAAGCTAACTAGGTACTGTAATGAATCAAGAGTCTGACCCCTCTTACCAATAAGAAGTCCCATACTATCACCACTAAGGTGTATATCTAAATTATTTTCATTTAATGATGTTTTTATATCTACAACTAGACCCATATCTCTAAAAACATCTTCCAAAAATTTCCTAGCTACATTATCTAAATTTTCTTTTCTAAAAACTCTAACAGTCGCTTGTTTTTTACTAAATAGACCAAAGAGTCCCTTTGCACCTTCATTTATAACTTCGACCACTACTTGGTCACTGGTAAGACCCATTTCTACAAGAGCATTTGTAATAGCATCCTCTACAGTCTTACCCTGTTTTTCAATATATTTCATATTTTTCCTTTCTTCCCCTCTAATCATTCAATCAATTATTAGATTCCTTCAAATGCTTATTTAT
>PDWI01029040.1_pt1 | contig 13398 bp, 9 predicted proteins | sample 1430891 | NCBI WGS metagenome assembly PDWI01 (sample SAMN01162508, study PRJNA174530) | Oral metagenome, whole genome shotgun sequencing project. | biome: Marine environment; feature: Marine mammal; material: Swab sample of the gingival sulcus; isolation source: swab sample of gingival sulcus... | reverse complement strand
CGGCGGCAGACTGATCGGGAACGAAAGAATCAACAGCAAGAATACTCATGGCAGGCCTCGGCAATCTCTGGCATAAGTGGGCGGGAGGAGTGATAAACTTAATATACAAAACAAAGACAAAAAGCGCCAGTAAAACATTGTCCAAAAATCAATTATTTCCATACCAAAACCCCACAAACCACCCCCATCCCACCCAAAACTACCCGCCGGCGGGCACTTACTACCACAAAAAAACAACCAAAACCACCTGCTTGCAGCGTCCACCCACCCCTCCACCCAAAGCCCCCCCGAACAAGAACCCCGACCAGCCACACGCTATGCCGCCGCTCTCCAGCCCCTATCCCCATCTTGACGGGGCGTGGGAACCAATGCTAGTCTACAGAGTAGAACGGAGGGCTCTGGCAGGTCTTGTTGGGCTATTTTTGTATGCCCCCATCTTTTTCCGCGAGGTGCCGCTCATGATCCGTCGCCACTCTTTTCCCGCCATCCGGCCTTTGGTCCTGTTGCTGCTGGGGCTGCTGGCTTTTTCCGCCTTCCTGATCGGTTGCCGGGACGATGAACCCGTCAACCCGGATGACCTGCGGCCCGGCGAATTGATGGTGGCCGCCACCTTGCCCGAAAACGCAGAGCTGGATCTGGGCCGCAGTCTGGGGCTGCGGTTGGCGCGGGCCGAGGCGGAGAAAGACTCGGTCATGACCGTGGATCCCGCGTCGGTGGCGGCCATCGAGCCGGCCATCGACGGCACCTGGGCTTGGGGGCCGCGCGGGGGCCTGCATTTTCACCCCGAGGTGCCTTACCAGCCCAACACCCGCTATCGGGTGACGCTGGATGCCGGGGCCTTGGCCAAGGCGGGCCTGAAACTGCGCGGGCCCCGCACCTTCGATTTCACGGCGGCCCCGTTCCGCCTGTGGTACCTGAGCATAGAGCGCCTGCGGGTGGGCCAGAACCCGCCCGAACACCAGGTCGAATGCCGGGTGGGCTTCTCCTATCCCGTGGCTCCCCAGCAACTCATGGAGCATCTGCACGCCGAGCTGGAAGACCACGGTCCGGTGCCCTTGGTGCTGGAGACCACCGAGACCAGCGACGAGCTGCGTTTCCGTAGCGAAGTATTCACCAGCGATCGTGAGGATCGCGTTTTCCACCGTGCCGGCCCTGGAGCGCCTGGAGATCGAGGAAGTGGACCTGGGCAGCGATGGCGAAAAGCACACCCTGACTTTCTCCTTCAGCGAGACCGTGGAACCGGAGGACCTGCGGCAGCATCTGAAAATTGAACCCGAGGTGCCCAATCTGCGCTACACCGGAACGTGGAATCGAGTCGTCCTCAGGGGCGACTTCGAGACGGGCCAGTCCTACACCCTGCACCTGGACGGGAGCCTGGCCGCCCAGAGCGGTCTGCTTCTGGAGAAGGACTTCCAGCGCACCGTGACGCCCCAGGATCTGGATCCCCTCGTGCGCATCACCGGGCCCGGCAATTATCTGAGCCTCAAGGGCGAGGGGCGCGTCGGCATCGAGACCATCAACCTGGACAGCTTCCAGTTGACGGTGCAGCGCGTCTTCCCCAACAACCTGGTGCCCTTCTTGCAGAAGGTGAGCCTGCAGGCCGACAGGACCTGGTACTACGGGTGGGATCTGGAAGATCAGGGACACACCCTTTTCACGCGCAAGATCAAGGTGGCGCCGGGCGCGCCCAACAAGCTGCAGACCACGCCCGTGGAACTGGGCGATGTGCTGGCCCGGGACAGCCGTGGCATCTTCCGCCTGCAGGTCAGTCCCGATGCGGACAGCCGGAACGAGGACAGCCGCTGGCTGGTGGCCACGGATTTGGGCTTGGTGGCCAAGCGCTCGGAAGATCTGGTGGAAGTGGCCGTGGCCTCCATCACGGGTCTTGAGCCGCAACAACCAGGAGCTGGCCGCCGGCCGCACCGATGAGCAGGGTCTGGTCCGCTTCCGCGGTCTGGACCCGGAGGACGCGGGCAGCCGTCCCTTCGTGGTGGTGGCCACCCAGGGCAGTGATCTTAGCTTCCTGGCCTTCGATGAGACGGCCATCCCCACCGCCGACTACGACGTGGGCGGAGTGAACGTGCCGGAGAAGGGCTACCGGGCCTTCATGTACGGCGACCGCGACATCTACCGCCCGGGCGGAACCCTGCACCTGGCCTGGATGGTGCGCGACGCCGATCTGCAGCCCGCTCCGGACATCCCTCTGAATCTGGAGATCCTGGGACCCGGAGGCGAAGAGTTCGCCACCACGCGCGTCATTTGCGACGCGGCCGGCTGTGGCGAGTACGAGGCGGCCATCCCCCGCTGGGCGCAGACCGGCCGCTACACGGCCGTGCTTTCCCTGGGCGAGGACCGTCCGCTGGGCGGGGTCCGTTTCTCCGTGGAGGACTTCCTGCCCGACCGCATGAAGGTCACCGGCACCTTGTCGGCCGACGGCGTTCCGCCCACGGTGGTGGGCCCGGACGCGAGCCTGGAGTTGTCCGCCCAGGCCATGAGCCTGTTCGGCCCGCCCGCCGCCGGGCGTCAGGCCGAGGCTTCCGTCTGGTTCCGCCATACTCCGGTGAGCATGCCCGGTTACGAGGAATTCCATTTCGGGGTCGGCGGCCACAGGGAGCTGCCGCCGCGCCGGAACCTGGGTTCCGTCAAGACCGATGACCAGGGACGGGCCTCCTGGGATGTGCCCCTGCCCGAGGCGCCCGATTTCCAGGGCTGGTTGCGCCTGACCGCTCTGGTGAAGGTGACCGAGTTGGGGGGCGGACGGGCCGTCAGCAGCACCGTCGAAACCGATTTCGCTCCCGTGGACCGTGTCCTGGGCCTACGCGACCTGGACGAAGGCGTCAGCGACTACCGCGAACCCGGCCAGCCCGTTTCCTTCGAGGCGGTGCTGCTGGATCTGGCCGGCCAACCCCAGGCCGATCCGGCGGCCCAGGTCCGTCTGCTGCGCCGCAACTGGCGCACCGTCCTGAAGAAGGGCGGCTCGGGCGGCTACCGCTACGTCAGCGAATACGATGAAAAACTGGTCTCCGAGTCCGTCTTGGCCCTGAAGGCCGGCCCCACGGCTCTGGAGGTCACGCCCACCAGCCACGGCAGCTACCGCCTGGAGGTGGTCAGCGGTGACGGGAAGGTGCGCGGCTCGGTGAACTTCTACGTCTACGGCTTCGGGTACTCGCCCTGGGCCATGAGCAACCCCGAAAAGGTGAATCTGAAGCTGGACCAGAAAAGCTACGCCGCCGGCGGCTTGGTCACCGCCTCGGTGGAGGCCCCCTTCCCGGGCCTGATGCTGGTGACGGTGGAGCGCGAGAAGGTCTTCAGCCGCCAGTGGGTGCGCTTGGAAGAAAACACGGGCACCGTGAAGATCCGTCTGCCCAAGGACGCCGCGCCCAACGTCTACCTGACGGCCACCTTGTTGCGCCCCCTGGACGAGCTGGATCCGCGCGCCCCGGCCCGCGCCTTCGGCGCCCAGCCCATCTTCCTGGATCGCGGCCCGCGCACCCTACCCGTGGAAATGGTCACGGTGGAGTCCATGCGCCCCCGGCAGCCCCTGAAGGTGCGCGTGAAGCTGCCCGCCGATCCGGCGCCCATGCGCCTGACGGTGGCGGCGGTGGATGAGGGCATCCTGCAGCTGACCGACTACGAGACGCCCTCGCCCCTGGAGCACTTCCTGGCCCGCCGCCGGCTGGGGGTGACCACCTTCGATATCTGGTCCCTGCTGCTGCCCGAGTTCGAGCGTGTCCAGCGCAAGAGCGCCGCCGGTGGTGGTATGGAAATGTCCGCGGCGTTGGAGCAGGCCAAGCGCTTGAATCCTCTGGCCGCGAACCGCGTCAAGCCCGTGGCCCTGTGGTCCGGTCTGCTGGTCGGCAAGCCCGGCTGGCAGGAGATCAGCCTGGACGTGCCCCAGTTCAACGGCAGCCTGCGCGTGATGGCCGTGGCCACGGCGGGGGACCGTTTCGGTAGCGCCCAGGATCATGTGCGGGTGGCCGATCCCCTGGTGCTGAGCCCCAGCCTGCCGCGCTTCCTGGCGCCGGGCGACCGGTTCGCCGCCCCGGTGCCGGTCTACAACGCTTTGGACGGCGCGGCCGGCGAAGCGGTGGACGTGACCGTGGACCTGACGTTGGCGGGACCCGTCGAGGCCGCTCCGCAGGCGTCTCTGACGCGCACCGTGCCCATCGCCCGGGGGGCCGAGCAGGTGAGCTGGTTCGATCTGCAGGCCGGCAACGAGGTGGGCGTGGCCAAGGTCACTTTCGGGGCCCGCGCCGGGGATGAGAGCGTGTCCATGACCACGGAGCTGCCCGTGCGTCCGCCCCACGCCCTGGAGACCCGGGTGACCAGCGGTAGCCTGCGGGCCGCCAAGGCCCAGGTCTCTTTGAACCCGGACTGGTTGCCCGGCACCAACGTGACGACGATCACGGTGGCCGCCAACCCCGCCGCGGCCTACGGGGCGGCTCTGCCCTTCCTGCTGCGCTACCCCTACGGTTGCCTGGAACAGAAGACCAGCAGCTGCTTCCCGTTGCTGCACTTCGGCGCCCTGGCCGCCAGCCTCGCGCCGGGCCAGTTCGGCCGACACGACGGCGATTATTTCATCAACAGCGGCCTGGATTATCTGGCCACCCTGTACCGTCCGGGCACCGGTTTCGTGATGTGGCCCGGCGGCGGTTATGACAACCGCAACCCCTTCGCCACCGTCTACGCCACCCATTTCCTGGTGGAAGCCAAGAAGGCGGGTTACGTGGTGCCGGAAGGGATCCTGGCCAAGGCCCTGCGCGACATCGCCGCTTACGCGCGTAGCGGCACCTACGGCTGGCCCGATCGCTGGACCGACTCCCACCGCCTGGTCACCCGCGCCTACGCCTGTTACGTGCTGGCGGTGGCCGAAGCGCCCGAGCGTGGGGCCATGGATCAGCTGCTGCGGGACGAGTGGCGCAATCTGTCGGCCGCTTCCCGCACCCATCTGGCCGGGGCCTACGCCCTGACGGGCAACCGCGCCCGTTTCGAGGAATTGCTGCCCGCGGTGGACGCCCCGGTGGACGACACCCGCGCCACGGGCTTCACCTGGCGCAGCGCGGCCCGGGACGAGGCCATGCGCCTGGAGGTCCTGGCCACGGTGGCTCCGGACCACATCCAGGTGCCGCGTCTGATGCAGCGCCTGGGCCAGCGCGCCGAGAACGGGCGCTGGTACACCACCCAGGAAAACGCCTTCGCCCTGCTGGCGCTGGGCAAGCTGGCCGCCGCCGGCCGTCTGGAACCGGCCAGCGGCACGGTGCTGGTGGGCGACCGGGAGGTGGGCTCCTTCCAGGGCGAGGACTTCAGCATCCAGAGCCGGGAATGGGCCGGCCGGACCGTCACCATCCGCACCGAAGGGACGGGCACCGCCTGGTACTCCATCCGGGACGAGGGCATCCCCGTCACGCCCGCCGTCAGCGAGCTGGACGCCGGCCTGACGGTGCGGCGCGAGTACTTCGACACCGAGGGAGAGCCCGTCGACCCCCTGGCCATCCGTCAGGGCCAGACCCTGGTCTGCCGCCTGCTGCTGCAGAGCGACAAGGGGTCGGTGGAAGACGTCGTCATCTCGGATCTGGTGCCTGCCGGTCTGGAGATCGAGAATCCCCGCCTCAGCCGTGACGGTGGCTATGAATGGGTCCAGGAGGACGCGGCGGACTACCGCGCGCTGCCGGTGGACCATCTGGAGGTGCGGGATGATCGGCTGCTGCTCTTCACCCGGGCCACGGCCCAAACGGCGGTTTTCCACTACACCTTGCGCGCGGTCACGGCCGGGCATTTCGTGCTGCCGGCGGTGCGTGCCGAGGCCATGTACGATCCCGAGGTGATGGGCATTTCCGGTGCCGGTGAGATCCAGGTTGAACGTCCCTGACGGCATGCGGCCGGGTCCCTGGCGGCGGCGCTTCCTGCGCCTGGTCATCCTGCTGGTTCTGCTGGGCGTGGTCTGGTGGCTGGGCCTGAAGCTGGCCCCGCCGCCGGACCCGTACGCCGTGCGTCCGGCCGGGGTGCGGATCCTGGACCGGGAGGGCCGCCTGGTGCGCGGTTTCCTCAGCCCGGATGAGAAAAGGCGCTGGCGGCTTGGCCTGGCGGAAATCAGCCCCGAGCTGATCACGGCCGTGCTGCACCACGAAGACCGCGGCTTCCGGCGGCATCCCGGGGTGGATGCGGGGGCTGTCGCGCGCGCGGCCTGGAGCAACCTGCGCGCCGGGCGGGTGGTCAGCGGGGCTTCCACCATCACCATGCAGCTGGCCCGGTTGACCGAACCGCGGCCGCGCACCCTGGGTGCCAAGCTGCACCAGATGGTGCGGGCGCTGCAGTACGAATCGCTCTACTCCAAGGACCAGATCCTGGAGATGTACCTGAACCTGGCGCCCTACGGCGGCAACGTGGAGGGGGTGGGCCCGGCGGCGCGCGTCTTCTTCGGCAAGCCGGCGGCGGAGCTGAGCTGGGGTGAGGCTTGCCAACTGGCGGTGCTGCCCCAGTCGCCCCTGGCCCACGATCCGGTGCGCCGGCCCGCGGCCGCTCGCCAAGCGCGTGACGCGCTGGCGGACCGCCTCCTGGCGGCGGGTATCATCGCCGCGGAAACCCACCGGGAAATCCATTCCAGCCCCTTGCCCACCGAGCGCCGGCCCGCCCCCTTTGCCGCGCCCCATTTCAGCCGCTGGGCGCGGAATCGCCATCCCGGCCAGGACAACCTCCGCACCACCCTGGACCTGACGCGTCAGGAGCAGGCGCGCCGCATCCTGGCCGACCACGCGCGCCGCATCCGCCCGCTGGGGGTGGAGCAGGCGGCGGTTTCCGGGACACGGAACATCAGGGCCAGGTCAACGGGGCCACGGCCCCGCGCTCACCCGGTTCCACCCTCAAGCCCCTGGTCTATGCCCTGGCCTTCGATCGTGGCCTGACCACCCCGGATCAGTTCATCGAGGACGTGCCCCGTTTCTTTGCCGACTACAGCCCCCGCAATTACAGCGGCCGCTTTTCCGGGGCGGTGCGTTGCGGAGACGCTTTGCAGCGCTCCTTGAACGTGCCGGCGGTGACCCTGGCGGCGGATCTGGAAAAGACCCAGGGGGGCGGGCTGCATCGCTTTCTGCAGGATGCCCGTATCGCCAGCGTGAACCGGCCCGCCGGGCACTACGGTCTGACGCTGGTGCTGGGCGGGGGCGAGGTGGACCTGCTGCATCTGGCCTCCCTGTACGGTTTGCTGGCCCGCCACGGCCGCTGGTTGCCGGTGCGGGATCTGGTGGAGGCGGACGCGGACACGTCCGGGCGTCGGCTGCTGGGCGAGGGTGCCTGCTGGCTGACTCTGCGCGAGATGCAGGGGGTGCGCCGACCGGAACCGGAGCGCGTCTGGCAAAACCGCGCCGATCGGCTGGCGGTGGCCTGGAAGACGGGCACCAGCTTCGGCTACCGGGATGCCTGGAGCGTGGGTGTGGTGGGCGATTACGTGGTGGCCGTCTGGGTGGGGAACTTCGGCGGCGCGGGCTCGCCCCACCTGAAGGGCGCCGAGCTGGCGGCTCCCCTCCTGTTCGCCCTGATCGAGGGGCTGGGGCTGCCGGGCGAGGGGGCCTGGCAGCGGCGTCCCGACGGTGTCCTCAAACGGGAGCTTTGCGCCCTGAGCGGCCTGCCGCCCGGCCGGCACTGCCCGGGCCGCACCGAGGGTTTCTTCTTGCCCGGTGTGAGTCCGGCCGGGGCTTGCGGCATCCATCGGGCCATCCAGGTCGACGCGGCCAGCGGCCTGGTGGTGTGCAGCCGTTGCCGGGGCGATGCCGAGCTGGAAGAACGGGTCGTGGAGTGGTGGCCGCCGGAGGTGGCCAGCTACCTGGCCGCCGGTCGCCTGAGCGGAGAGGTGGTGCCGGCGCACAACCCCGCCTGCCCGGTCTTCGGCCAGGGGCAGGCCCCGGTCATCGCCAGCCCTCGGGACGGCCGGGAGTACATCCTGCGGCGCGGCGTGCCCCGCCAGGACCAGGCCTTGGCCCTGAAGGTGGACGTGGGGCCGGAAACCCATCAGGTCTGGTGGTTTGTGGACGGGGTGCTGGTGGCCAAGGGCGATCCCGCCGCGCCGACCTTCGTGGTCCCGCCGGCGGGCAACCCGCGCATCACCGTGGTGGATGAAGCGGGCCGTTCCCACACCGTGCGCATCCGCGTGCGGGATGAAACCGGGGACGTCAAAGGTCGGACTTGATGGCCCCGGTCACCGGATCCACGTAGACCTTCACCTGACGATAGAACTTGACGCGTGCCCGCCCCTCGGCGATTTCCCGCAGCAGGCGGTCCAGGCAGCCGCCCAGATCCTGGATCTGCTCCGTCAGGGTGGCCAGGCGTTCGCCCATGGCCGCGGCCTCATGGCCCTCCAGGCTCAGGGCGGCTTCGGCCACGTGGTAGTGCTTGAGCATCAGCACGCTCAAACGGTCGATGATGCTGCCGGGCGATTCGCTGTTCAGGGGCGCGTCCTGGTTCAGGGCCCCGCCTTGTTTCAGCCCCGTGAAGATGATGTCGTCCAGGCTGTCCACCGTCTGCACCCGCCGACGATTGGAGGCGTCGATGCCGCGCTTGATGGCGCCCAGGGCCTCGTCGCCCACCCCGTGGTCGCGGCTCTTGTCTTCCTCGTGCCACTGGAAGGTGTTGATCAACTGCAGGCGCTCGCAGGTGGCGGCCCAGCCTTCGGCTTCCCGGGGGGCCAGGGCGGCCAGGGCGCTTTCCCAGGTGGTGATGCCGGCCTCGGCCTCATGCCAGCGGCGGATCACCGTCTCCTGGTTCTGCCGCACCTTGGCGAAGGACGCGGGGACGAGGCTGGGGTCGAGGGGCCGGGGTGGGGTCATGGGCGTTCTCCTGTGTGTGGGGGATGGGCCTTACGGTAGTTGCGCGGGGGGCCGGGTGCAAGATGGGTTTTTCGCCGGCGGGTTTGCGCCGGCGGGCCTTTCGATAGTTTGCCCTTTTCGGTGGCTTGTCCTTTTCAGTGGCTTGTCCTTTTCAGTGGCTTGCCGCGCGCCCGGCGGTTAGAATCTCCAGGCCAACCCCATCGCCAAGTAAAGGACACTCCATGATCCATGACCACGGAACCGTCGGCCACGTGTTCAAGCAGGCCCACCTGGGCGGTGACCGCAACTTCTGTTATCTGATCGGCGACAAGGCCTCCGGCGAAGGGATCGCCGTCGATCCCGGTTTTGACGCCCCGGCCTTCGCGGCCCTGGCCGCGGCGGAGGGCCTGACCATCGGCCACATCCTGTTGACCCACACCCACGCCGACCACTGCGCCGAGGCGGAGCGGCTGGCGCGGATGACCGGGGCCGGCATCTGGGCCGGCTCCACCGATCCCGTGCGGCAGGCCCGCCTGCTGACCGACGGGCAGGAAATCCCCCTGGGCCGGGAATCCGTCCGGGCTTTGGCCACGCCGGGCCACGCCCCGGACCACTTCTGCTTCCTGTGGCGGGACAAGCTGATCACGGGGGATCTGCTCTTCTGCGGCAAGATCGGGGGGACGGGCTCCTACTTCCCGGGTTCGGACGCCGCCATCCAGTACGCCAGCTTGGCGCGTATCCTGAAACTTCCCGACGTCACCTTCGTCTTTCCTGGACACGATTATTACGGCGGTCCCGGCAAGCGGCCGCACAGCACCATCGGCCATGAGAAGGAAACCAACCCCTTCCTGACGGTGCCGGACTTCGCGGCCTTCATCCATCTGAAGGAGAACTGGGCCCGGTACAAGAAAGAGCACGGGATCAAGTGAGCGCGACGATGGAGAGAAAAGGGGCCCTGGCCTGGCGGTGCATCGGGCTCAGCCTGGTGGCCCTGGTCCTTGTGGGCGGGCTGTCCATTCTGAAGCTGGAGGGCTCGGGTTTCGGCACGGCGTTGGTGAGGAACCTCAGCAGTCTGCTGCTGGCCGCTTCCTGGTTGTTGTGCGCGCGCTTCCTGCTGCTGAAAACCTGGTGGCCGCGGGTGGCGCTGGGCGTGCTGGTGCTGGCGTTGCTGAGCAGTCAGCTGGGGGGCAAGGCCGGGCTGGCGCTGGGCGTCTTCCTGTCCGGGCTCGTGCTGATGACGCGTTCGCTGGCGGCCTGGCGCCTGATATCGGCCCGGCGGCGGGCGGTGGGCTTCGGCCTGGGGCTGGTGGCGCTTTTCATCCTCTTCACCTGCACCGGGGTGTGGGGCGTGGAGACGGAACAGGGCCGCCGGCTGACCTGGCTGACCAAGCTGGGGCTCTGGTCCCTGCTTTCCCTCATCGTTTTCTGGCTGCTTTCCGCGTTCCACCTGGCGGTGCGCATGCGGCTGCACTTTCTGCGTCTGCGCCCCAAGCTGACCATCAGCGCCTTCCTCATCGGCTTCGTGCCCCTGGTGCTGGTGGTGGTGTTGGGGTCCCTGGTTTTCTACCTGGGGTTGGGGGGTAGCCGGGCCCAACGTTCCATCTATATCCTGGAATCCTGGCGGGAGATGGCCGCCGGCGGCAACAACATGGCCGGGGCGCCCTTCGACACCACCTTCTGCTGGCCCACGTCCTGCGCGCAGCCTCCGGCCACGGGGCAGGTGTCCGTGGCGGCCCCCGATTTTCTGGAGAAGTTGAGCCCCCTGGTGCCCAGCGGGCAGGACACCACCGCCTGGTTCCTGGGGGACGGGAATATCTGGCTCATGCGCTGGACGGGCCCGCGCGAGGAGCGCTCGGTGCAGGCCTGGCTGCTTGGGACGCGCTCCCTGGAATACCTTTCGCGCATGGTCCGCGCGGGGGTGGATGTCACCCGGATAGCCGCCGCCATCAACGATGGCGGCGTGCGCTTCGACGCCGCTGAAGACAACGGGTTCTACACTTTCCCCGGCCGTCGCGCCTACTTCCGCGAGTTGGAGCCGGAAAGCCGTTTCTGGGAGAGTTGGCGCTACTTCGGTGGCGGGCTGTTGCCCATCCACCGCGTCAGCCGAGGAACCCTGAAGAGCAACACCCTGATGGTGAATCTGCGCGTGGGTTGGGCCGACCTGCAGGACGAATACCTGCGCGGCGAGGACAACCTGAACGTCGTGGCTCTGTGGGTTGTGGTGGTGTTGGCCTTCCTCTTTCTGACCATCGAGGTTTTCGCCTTCTTCTTCGGGGTGCGCATTTCCGAGGGCTTCGTGCAGGCGGTGCACAGCCTGCACCGCGGGACCCGGGCCCTGGCCCAGGGAGAACTGGACACCACCATCGACATCCCCAACGAGGATGAATTCGGCGACCTGGCCGCCAGCTTCAACGAGATGACCGTGGCCATCCGCCAGGGACGGCGGGACGCTCTGGCCAAGGAACGCCTCACGCGGGAGATGGAGACCGCGCGGGAAATCCAGGAACGCCTGCTGCCCGGCCGGGAACTCCGTCTGCAGGGCTTCGAGATCACCGGCACCAGCATCCCCAGCCGCGAGGTCGGCGGGGACTACTTCGATTTCATCCTGCGCGATCAGGACAGCATCGGCGTGGCCATCGGCGACGTGTCGGGCAAGGGCATGCCCGCGGCTCTGCTCATGAGCAACCTGCAGGCCAGCCTGCACGGGCAGGTCATCCACCCCAGCAGCGTGGCCGAGGTGGTGGGCCTGGTCAACAACCTGATCGTCGCCTCCACCGATACGCACATGTTCGCCACCTTCTTCTACGGGCTGCTGGATCTGGTCCGGGGCACCTTCGTCTGCGCCAACGCCGGCCACAATCCGCCGGGAACCGGGGGATGTGGTGGTGCTTTATACCGACGGCATCACCGAGGCGGTGGGCCCCACGGCCGAGGAAGAGGATATCGAGGCCATGTTCGGCGAGGAGGCCCTGGAGGAGGTGGTGCGCCGCCACGCGCATCTGCCCGCCGCGGGTATCAAGAAGGCCATTCTGGAGGCGGTGGCCCGCCATACCGAAGGCCACGAGCAGAGCGACGACATCACCCTGGTGGTGATCCGCCGGCAAACCTGAACTCGCGTGCCGGTCATGACGCCGAAGGGCCGCCTTGCCGGCGGCCCTCTGCTTCGGCGGGAATGACGGCCCGGCTACTGCCCCCAGTTGTCTTCCGTCAGGAGGATGATCTCTTCGACCGGGGGCTCGGGCGCGCCGGCGCTTATCGGATCGGGTGCCGGCTTCGGCCGGGGGGCGGCCTGGGGGCGCGCCGGGCTGGCGGGCGTACCGGTCTGGCGTTTGGTGGCCCGGTGCCGGTTGATCTGGGGTTTGGGACTCGGAACAGTCGGTGTCTGAACAGTCGGTGTCTGAACAGTCGGCGTCTGAACAACCGGCGTCTGCGCGGCCGGGCGCGCGGCCACGGCGGCCCGGGGTGAGCCCTTCAGCTTGAAGGTGGCCAGCATCTCCTTCATGTTGGCGGCCTGGCTGGAAAGCTCCATCGCCGCCGCGGCGCTTTCCTCGGCGACGGCGGTGTTCTGCTGGGTCACGTTGTCGATCTGGTCCAGACCGGCGGTCACCTCGTTGATGCCCTGCGCCTGGTTCTTGCTGGCCTGATCGATTTCCGCCACCAGGTCGCTGACCTTGGTGACCCCGGTCACGATCGCGTCCAGGGCCTCGGCCGTGCGACCGGCGATCTCCGAACCCTTCTGGGTCTTCTCCACCGAAACCTCGATCAGCTCGGCGGTCTCACGGGCGGCCTTGGCGCTGCGGCCGGCCAGGTTGCGCACCTCCTCGGCCACCACGGCAAAGCCCTTGCCCGCCTTGCCGGCACGGGCGGCCTCGACCGCCGCGTTCAGGGCCAGCAAATTGGTCTGGAAGGCGATGTCGTCGATCACCTTGATGATGTTGGAGATGCTCTCGCTGCTTTCGCTGATCTCCTGCATGGCGCTGACCATCTCGTTCATCTGGCGGCTGCCGTGTCGTGCCCCGTCACGCGCCTCGACCGAAATCTGGTTGGCGCTGGCGGCGTTGTGGGCGTTGTCGTTGACCTGGCCGGTCATCTCCTGCATGGAGGCGTTGATCTCCTGCAGGCTGCTGGCGCTGGTGGTGGCGTTCTCGGACAGGTGGGTGCTGCTGTTGCTCACTTCGTGGGCGGCGCCGGCGATCTCATCACCCGCCACGGATATCTGCCCGATGAGGTTGCTCATGGCCTGGTTGGTCTGGGCCAGCGGTTTGGCGATCAGGCCTTCGGTCTGGAAGGTGAAATCCCCGGCGGCCAGCTTGTCGAAGGCCGTCAGGATCTGGTGCTGCAGGTCGTCGGCAAAGGCGTCCAGATCGTTGCTCAGATCGCCCAGCTCGTCGGTACGGTCGGACTGCAGGCGTTCGCCGAGGTTGCCGGCGCGCAGTCCCCTGAGCATGCCCAGGATCTTGTTCAAGGGAGCCATGAACTGGGTGTTGAGGAAGAACCAGATCAGGCCGCCCAGGATGGCGAGGACGCCGACCAGCAGCAGACCGGCCTTGCGCATGGTGGCGGCCAGCTGGGCGTCGGCCTCGTCCAGGCTGTAGATGAC
>PDWI01007371.1_pt1 | contig 13398 bp, 12 predicted proteins | sample 1430891 | NCBI WGS metagenome assembly PDWI01 (sample SAMN01162508, study PRJNA174530) | Oral metagenome, whole genome shotgun sequencing project. | biome: Marine environment; feature: Marine mammal; material: Swab sample of the gingival sulcus; isolation source: swab sample of gingival sulcus... | reverse complement strand
TTAAAGTAATTAAAAGTTCTATACACAGTCCTATAAGAAAACTCTAAAATTACAAAAATAATCTACTCACTCTAAATAGCAGTATCATGTTCGTTCATTACTTTACATGTTAAAATTCTAGCACAAAGTAAAAAATTGCATAGTGCACAAATGCACATAATATAATATCCTGGTATATAATCCAACAAAACACCCACTATCAAGTATGAAAGAGGCATCATAGCTTGAGTAACCGACCCCATTAGCCCCATTACTCTACCCCGATAGCTCTTATCAATTTCCTCTTGAAAAAAAACGCCCAGTGTCACATTAATTTTTATCAAACTAAAGGATAAGAAAAACATCACCGCCCCGTAGTATGGCAATAATAACTTATTCGGAAATCTCACAAAAGGTAATGTAGGAACGGAGAAAAGGAGAAAACTCAGTGCAAGCTCACCGACCCCACGAACAAGGAGTTTCGTCGAAAACCTAGTTTTCAACTTCTGAATAACGACATTGCCCAACACCATTCCAATAGGAAAAATCATCTGAATAATACCAAGCGTCTCAGGTCCCATTTTATGAATTGTGACAGCGATATATGGCATAACAATAATAAATGCAGGAGCGAAAAAGTTAATAAAAGCAAGATATACAATCAGCGATTTTAGATACTGTCTAGTGTTTAAATACGCTAACGATTCTTTAAACTTAGCAAAAAATCCATTGTTTTCTTTCTCTTCGGAAGCAATTTGTGATTCCGAGTTATTATTTTCAGATACCAACTGTTCATTATTGTAATGAAAATTGATAAAAAGCTCAGAAACTGCTGAAAACAGAAAAGAAATTCCGTTCAACAACAAAAATAATTCTGGTGAAATCAGTTTATATAAAAAACCACCTAATAACGGCGAAGCAAACATTACCACCGCATCAACACCTTGAAGTGACGTGTTGATTTTCAATAAATCCTCTTTATCAACCAAAGACGGAAGCGCGCTCTGAAGCGTCGTTCCCAGTACCGTTGATAAAACAGCAAGCAAAAAAGTACAAAGATAAATAATCCAAAGAGATAGTCCATGCGATAATGTCCACACATATACCACGAGCATCAATAGACCACTCAAAACATCTGCACCGACTACTAGCGCTTTTTTGGATTTTAAGTCGGCAAAGTGACCAGCGATTGGCCCCATTATAATGGACGGAATCGTCGTAAGAAGTAATGAAATCGCAAAACTCTGGCTTGATCCTGTAACAAAGAGAATATAAAAACTCATCGCAAAGCCATAGAGCTGGCTTCCAAGACGAGAGACTCCTTTTCCAAGTACCGTAAGTATAATATTCGGATTTTTCTTTTTTATCTGGGTTGACATAAATCTCCTTCTAGCACGCAATCATAATCGTATTACATTATACTAAAATAAAAAAAGAAAAGCTAGCATGCTTTTTTACTCTCTTCATTCATATGATTATAGAAAAATGTATATAAAATATCAATAAAACAACAACATATTAATTATACTCTTATATTTATTGTAAAACAAGACTTGATTTTAAAAATGAAATAATATAAATTAAAATTAATAACCGCAGTTATAAAAATAAAAATTGGAGGTTCTTATGAAAAAAGTACTTGTAATTATTTTAGTTATCTCGCTGATTTTCTTAAATGTTCCTTCTTATGCTTTTTCTTCAGGAGATTATCAAAGAAGACAACAAGAATTAGGAACAAGAAGTGGCGTTGCTGTATTCTTCTTAGGAATCGTAGTTGCATATATTATTGATGGTATAGTAATATATGAAACAGGAGTGTCTATACCAAATCATATTGCTAATGCAATTGAAGCGTTTGCAGAAGCTTGTACTATGAATTCGGGTTCAGTTTGGGTATCAAAATCTGGTGTAATTCATGGGAGTAGTGGTGGAAGTTTCTCGGTTAATCCTTCAACAAATTTTTTAGACATTGTGAGTGCTTATGAGTAAAATATACAAAAACAAAAAATTTTTATCTAATCTAAAGTTTTTTTTCTTAGGTATGCTTACATATTTTATAGTTTCATATTTGATTCGCATCATACTATAAATTTATAGTATACCAAGTTTAGAGAAATCATAACCAATGAATTCATTAGTGAAAAAGGCGAAAGAATCAGTATTTCTAAAATTCTTTCGCCTTTTTGTTTGTTTTAATCATATAGACCTACAATAAAGAGAATAATTTTTAACTTGGATTTTGGCGCTCCATATGAACACGAATCCCCTTGCTAGCAAACAGTGTATTAATTCGATCCCAAACTTCGTATTTTCCATCGCGCCCCGTAGCAGACGTGATAATCAAATCTTCACTGCTATCAATTTCAAGCGCTTTTAGTATTTCCTTTTTTTGCTTTTGCTGTTTTTGTCTACTGAGCTTATCTCCTTTTGTCGCAACCAAAATCCCATTGTACCCTGTCGCGCGAATCCACTCTAACATTTTTTTATCATCGGCATTTGGTGTGCGACGAATATCGAGAAGCAACATAATTTCAAGGAGGTTTTCTCTTGTCCCAAGATACTCTCCTATCAGCGTTCCCCAGTTTTGCTTCACGGATTTAGACACATTGGCAAAGCCATAGCCCGGAAGGTCGACAAAACGGAAAAGCCCGTCGATGTCAAAAAAATTGACCAGCTGAGTCTTCCCCGGTTTAGAAGATGTCTTCACTAAGTTTTTTCGACTAAGCAGCATATTAAGTAGCGATGATTTTCCGACATTGGATCGTCCAACAATCGCTATTTCTGGCAGTTCATCTTCAATGTACTGTTTTTTGGATGCCGCCGAGCCCACAAATCTTGCATTTTTTATTTTCATAATTCTCTTCTTTTTGTTTCTCTAATTAGCTTTCGAATTGCGTTAATTATAAGTGTTCCGTGAGAAATCCGCTTCGACCGCCGCGAACGGACTTCGTCCATTCTCACTCTTAAATATCCCCTAATTGACTAACGCGCGTTTTAACACCTGCTTCATATTTTTCACAGGAACAAATTCGAGCGTTTCCTTTACCACGTCGGGAAGTTCTTCAAACTCACCCACATTTTCTGCTGGATAAAGCACGGTCTTAATCCCAGCGCGAATCGCCGCCAATGATTTTTCTTTCAAACCACCAATTGGAAGCACTCTTCCGCGCAGTGTAATCTCACCCGTCATTGCAACAAAACGATTGATTCCCTTCATAGAAAACGCTGAAATCAGAGCCGTCGCAATCGTCACACCAGCACTAGGTCCATCTTTCGGAATCGCCCCTTCTGGAACGTGAATATGAATATCCTTGGTTTTAAACAGTTCTTCATCAATGCCATAGTCCTTTGAAACCATGCGAACATAGCTAAGTGCTGCCTCAGCCGATTCTTTCATGACATCGCCAATCTGACCGGTGATTTTTAATCTACCCTCACCGCCTTCTAGCAGATTCACTTCAACCGATAGCGTTTCACCACCAACTGATGTCCACGCAAGTCCTGTCACGATACCAATCTGATCATCATTTGCAATCACACCGAACTTATACTTTTGCTTCCCAAGATATTTTTTCACCGTGCGTTCGCCAATAGTGACGCTCTTAATCTCACCTTTCACAAAGCGAACAGCAACCTTACGGCAAATAGTCGAAATCTGTCGTTCTAGTTCACGCACGCCAGATTCCCTTGTATAACTTCTGATAATCTCACGGATAGCGCCTTCCGTCATCTTAAATTGAGAGCGTTTAATACCATGCTCAGCGAGTTTTTTGGTCACCAAGTACTTGCTGGCAATGCCCACTTTTTCATCTTCTGTATAACCAGAAACTTCAATCACTTCCATACGATCAAGAAGTGGTCTAGGAATCGTAGATAGGGAATTTGCCGTCGTAATAAACAACACATCCGACAAATCAAATGGAACTTCTAAATAATGGTCGGTAAAATCCTTGTTTTGCTCTGGGTCAAGCACTTCTAAAAGTGCCCCAGCTGGATCACCCCTAAAATCACTAGATAATTTGTCAATTTCATCGAGCAAAATCACAGGGTTGCTTGTTCCCGCCTCTTTGACGCAGTTAATAATCCTGCCGGGGATAGCACCAATATACGTTCTGCGATGCCCCATTATTTCAGCAGCATCCCGAACACCACCAAGCGACATGCGATAGTATTTACGATTCAGTGCGTGTGCAATAGACTTTGCTATCGACGTTTTACCAACCCCCGGAGGGCCGACAAGACAAATAATCTGACCTTTCATTTTGTCGCTCAGAGTTCTCACTGCCAAATACTCAAGGATTCTCTCCTTGACTTTTTCTAGTCCATAGTGATCCCCCTCTAAAACGGATTCTGCTTTTAATAAATCCGTTTCATCAGCAGTTTTATTATGCCACGGAAGCTCTAAAATCAAATTGATATAGGTTCTTGATACCGCACTTTCTGCAGAATGAGAGCCCAGTTTAAAATATCGGTTGATTTCTTTGAGAATTTTTTTATCAATCTCCTCAGGAAGTTTGAGTGCCTCAAGTCGCTCTTTCATTTCGATAACTTCGTCTTCAATGCCCTGATCTTCCCCAAGTTCTTCATTTATCGCCTTAATTTGCTCACGCAAAAAATAATCTTTTTGCTTTTTAGAAATTTGTTTTTTGACTTTTTCTTCAAGGTCGCGCTGTGTTTCCGCGATTTTAATTTCGCTATAAAGTGGTACAAGAAGGCTGTCAAAGCGCTCTTCCGCCGAAATACAGCTCAACAATTTCTGTTTTATTTCGACATTAATCGGCAGTTGATCCGCAATAATATCAGCAATTAAGCCTTCCTCTCTCAGCTTTGAAATTCGATAAACCAACTCCATTGCGCGAGGATTGACAATCGAAACATACTTTTCAAAGCCATTAATGGCAATTCGCTTTTTCGTAATTAAATTTTTAATTCGCTCTTCATTGGGTTCGATATTCGAATTGATAAATACCGGCGCGCCGGAATCAATCAATTCAATCATTACCTTGTGAAATGGCGCTTTTTGCGTATGATCAATAAACTTTGCACGGTGATGGGTGTTGACGACAATTCGCTGTCCGCCCCCTTTTACATCCATTTTTTCAACAATATTTGCCGTTGTTCCAATTTCATAGCAATCAGAAGGCTCTGCATCGTTGATTCTATCGTCTTTTTGGGTCACAAAAAACAAATGCATATCATTGTCAAAAGCGTGCTTTATCGCCTTTAATTCTTTCTTATTGACGATGTCCAGCTGATATCGGCGGTTCGGAAAAAACACCATATTTCGAAGTGGTATCATCGGCATGGTGTGTTTCTTTATGTCTTTTATATCAATCACCGATTCCATATTTTTAAGCGATGTAGCGTCAGAAACGGCGTTTTCAGAAAGCAATTCTTCTTCTGTTGACAATTCTTCATTGAATTCTTTGTCTTTATTCAACATTCCTCCTAACTAAGAGATAAATAAGAGGAGATTCAAGCATTTTAGCTCAAATACGCTCCTCTCAATACAAAGTGCTGAACGATTAAAATTCAGCACTTATCATGTTTTCTAACTTACTTTTTTCTTATTTTTATTTACTATCAAATCGACATTTTTCTTAGTAATGCTTAGTTTTTTTATCTTCTTATCCGATGGCACATCGTACATGTAGTCGATTAACATCTTTTCCATAATTGAACGAAGACCACGCGCGCCCATTTTTCGCTTAATCGATTCGTTGGCAATCGCTTTTAGCGCACTTGGCGTAATGTGTAGATCCACCCCGTCAATCTCAAATAACTTTTGATATTGTTTTACCAGCGCATTTTTCGGCTCAACAAGTACTTTCACAAGCGATTTTGTGTCAAGCTCTTCAAGCGTAACGGCAACAGGTAATCGACCAACAAGTTCAGGAATCAGTCCGTACTTAATCAAATCCATAGGATCGACTTTTTTCAGCATTTCACCACTTTGAACAATGGTCTTAGACTTGATTTCTGCACCAAAGCCCATAATCTTTTCGTCCACACGGTTTTTGATGATATTTTCCAATCCCTCAAAAGCACCACCACAGATAAACAAAATATTCGTGGTGTCAATCTTAATCATTTCTTGCTCAGGATGCTTTCGACCACCTTGTGGCGGCACACTGGCGATAGTACCTTCTAGTATTTTAAGCAATGCTTGCTGAACACCTTCGCCAGATACATCTCTTGTGATAGAAGGGTTCTCAGACTTTCTGCTAATTTTATCCAACTCATCAATATAGACAATGCCGTGTTCTGCACGTTCCACATTATAATCCGCATTTTGAAGTAGTTTTAACAGAATATTCTCAACGTCCTCACCAACGTAACCCGCTTCCGTAAGAGTTGTAGCATCTGCAATCGCAAACGGAACGTCTAAAATCTTAGCAAGTGTTCTGGCGAGAAGTGTTTTACCGCTACCAGTTGGACCAAGCATAAGAACATTACTCTTTTGAATTTCAATATCTTCTGTTTCTTTGAACTTTCCTTTTTTAGCCGTCTTCCCAGCAGTTTTCGTTTTTTTCGCTTTCATTTCTGAAATGTAATTAAACATTTTATAATGATTATAGACAGCCACTGAAAGCGTGCGTTTCGCATCTTCCTGACCCACTACATACTCATCCAAAATTTTCTTGATTTCTTTTGGTTTCGGCAAATCTTTTTTATCCAATGGGAGAGATGCAGAGGCTTCATAGAAGTTTTCGTGCATTACGCCTTCGCACAACTGAACGCAGTTGTAACAAATGCTAACACCACCTGGACCAGTAAATAAAAATCCAGGTTCTACATCTTTCCTGCAGAAAGAACATTTATTTGTCGTTAAATCCATTCTCGATACTCCTATTTTTCCTTCTTGTAAATTACTTCGTCAATCAATCCGTATTTCTGTGATTCTTCTGCAGACATAAAATAATCTCTCTCTGTATCAATGCTTATTTTATCAAGTGGTTGCCCCGTCATTTCAGCAAGCAATTCATTCATTTGCTCTTTTGTTTTTTGAAGTCTAGCCGCTTGGATTCGAACATCTGTTGCTTGTCCTCTTGCACCACCAAGTGGTTGATGAATCATTACTTCAGAATGAGGAAGCGCATATCGTTTTCCCTTATCACCCGCAGCAAGAAGAACTGCTGCCATAGATGCCGCCATACCAACACAAATGGTTGCGATTTTAGGTTTTACATGTTTCATTGTATCAAAAATCGCCATTCCAGCTGTGATAGAGCCACCAGGACTATTGATGTAAATATTAATGTCTTTATCTGGATCTTCCGCTTCCAAGAAAAGAAGTTCAGCAACAATGGTGTTCGCCATATTGTCTTCTATCTCCCCAGTGATAAAGATAATTCTGTCCTTTAAAAGTCGTGAATATATATCATAAGACCTTTCGCCACGGCTGGTCTGTTCTACTACGTAAGGTATTAATGGCATACGCCCTCCTCTATTTGTTTTCTCTTGCTCATTGGTAAAATACGCATCCCTTGGTGTCGAGTAAAATTCCCTTGGCTGTACTACAACACCCAAAAATCATTTTATTTTACCAAAATTATTTTTTGCTTTATTATTTCGCTACCGCATTGTCAACAAGGAACTGAATTGTACGGTCGAATTTCATATTATTTCTAATGTGCTCCAATCCGTCCTCTCCCATCATATTGACAATTTTCTCAATGGTAAGTTCTTTTCCATTTGGATCCTTGTGAAGCTCATCAAGTACATACTCATCAGTAACTTCAATGTTTTCTTTCTCTTCTACTTTTTTAATCACGATGTTTTGCTTAATTCTGCTGATGGCACTTTCGCGAACATCCTCACGGATTTTATCCACTCCACCGACAAACTCAAAGTATTGATCTGGTGAAAGGCCTTGTCTTTTGAGTGAATTTGCAAAGTTTTGAACCATATCGTCAACTTCTGTTTCAATCATTTTTTCAGGAATCTCGACATCAACTAATTCTTCTGCCGCTTCCAATACACGTTCCTTGATGATTTCGTCTTTCTTATCCAGAATATCCTTTTTAAGCTCTTCTTTAATAGACTCTTTGTATTCATCCAACGTATCAAATTCAGAAACGTCTTTCGCAAACTCATCGTCTAATTCAGGAAGTTCCATTTCAGTAACTTCGTTGATTTTGCACTCAAATACCGCTTCTTTACCGGCAAGACTCTCTTCTTGATAATCTTCAGGGAATGTCACTTTAACGTCTACCTCATCGCCTGCTTTTTTGCCGACAAGTTGATCTTCAAATCCAGGAATAAATGTTCCCGATCCAAGTGTTAAATCATGTCCTTCACCTTTTCCACCGTCAAACTCAACGCCGTCAATTTTTCCTAAGAAATCAAGATTGACAACATCACCGTCTTTTGCAGCGCGCTCAACAGTAATCATTCTTCCATTCTTCTGACGCTCATCTTCAATTCTAGCATCAACCTGTGCTTCATCAATCTCTTCGCTTACCGCTTCGTATTGTAATCCTTTGTAGTCACCAAGTTCGAACTCAGGCATTACAGCAAATACAGCAGTAAATACAAGACCTTCTTTGTGTCCGATTTCCTCAATGTCAATTTCTGGTCTGCTTGTAGGTTCAAGCTCCAATCCATCAATAACCTCAGGATACTTATCAGAGATTAGCTTATTGGCAGCGTCCTCATAGAAGATACCCTCACCATATGCGCGCTCAATTACACCTTGTGGCGCTTTTCCTTTTCGAAATCCTTGAATCGAATACTTTCCCTTGTTCTTGTTGTACGAGAACTTAAGCGCTTCAGCAAACTCCTCAGGCGTAATAATCGCCTTTACTGTAATTTCACTATTTTCCTTTTTAACGAGTTCGTACTTCATCGTTCCTCCTAAATTCATTCTAACTATAAAATGATACTCTAAAATGGGCAAAAAGTAAATGATTTTATGTGTCGAAATTGAAAATTCATTGATTTTAATTAAAAAAACCTATAATACATCATTATTTTCTAATTCAGGCAACAGTCTGTTGCCCAGTTTTATCTGAATAAAATTTATAGAAAATCTCATTTAGTAAGCACTTCATAATATTTTCTATCTTTGATTTAGAATTATTGATTTCTTCTAAACTTTCATCAAGATATTTATTTAATATCTCAACTACAGAGGTATCCATATTAAGGCCATTTACGCTATAAATATGTTATATTTACATATCCTAAATACTATACATACATGTCAAAATCAAATGTAGCACCAATATCATTTGCAAATTTTATTGCTTTGCTTTCCAAATACACTGCTGGTGTTTGCCCATTCTCAACCTCAATTACTATATCAATAGTATAATCAATGTTATATTTTGATTTCAAATTTACTAGTATTTTCTCTTTACCAATTAACTTATCTAATACTTCGTATATTTGCTTTCCCATATCTAATGAATCTCTTCTTCCACTACTTATCCCCCAACTCGAATTTTTTTTAATAGATAACAAATTGGATTGATTTATATATTCATCCCCTTTGTTCCAAGACTTTGTTGGTTCAACTGATAAAGCTGAGGTAAATACCTCTGGATTAAAATCATCTCCTATAATTCTAAATTCAACCATTACTTGTGTTTTATCCATTAATCACACCTTTACTTATCAAACTAGCAGGTATAACACACTACATATTTTTTTAACATTTTGTTTCTATTCACTTTCATCCTTTTTTACTATCCACTTACCACTCTTATCGCTACCATCTCTATAAATTAACCCCTCTTTTCTAAGTTTTTCTATATCTCTCTTTATAGTAGCATCGCTAACATTTAATATTTCACTTAATTCCAATCTTGTAATCCTGGGATTACTTGACATTAAGTTAAGTATTCTTTTTTGTCTATCAGATAATTTTACATTTTGACCGATATATGAATTATTCTTTGGGTCATTTACTGGGTCATTTACTGGGTCATTTACTGGGTCATTTACTGGGTCATTTGTATAATTCCCAGTATTTATAGGGTCATCTTTGTCAAAAACACTTTCAAACATGACCATCACTTCGCTTGAATTAACTGTATATTCAGGCAGTGGATTCCCTTCTTTTTTACAAGCGTTTATTATTTTTTCAATACCACGCCCCCAAGATTCAATAAAACCCGCTCTATATAAAGTCTTTGCGATTAACGGATTATATGGAACTGAGGAATGCTTCTCAAATAAGTTTTTTTCAGTCCAACCTTCAGGAAATACACAGGTATTTCCTATAATTATTTTATCATCAAAAACCTTAATCTGAATGGGAACTTGCCTTTCATAATTTTTGTGCGCAATCGCATTTAAAATAGCCTCTCTAATCGCTTCTTTCGGGTATGGATAAGTCTCTACTCTATGAATGCCATCATAACTTATTTGGGCTTTTAAGTATTTCAAGTATAATAAATCAATAGCATTTTGGGCTTGATATAGCAAAGAACCATAAATCTCATCTTGATATTCAATCTCGGCACCACTACTAAAATATCCAATTTTTATATGCGCACCATGAGCCCATCTTTCTGCTTTATGGTGAAAAAGCAACACCCCCGCTCGTGTTAATTTACCATCTTCTATTAATTCAAGTTTTTCTAATAATTCTCTATTGCTAATATTCAAGTCTACTTCATTCATTCTTCTGCTTCTGATAGCATTTTCCTTAAAAATCATAAAACTATCGTTTATCAATTCATCTACACTTAGATTATCAACAAGTGCATTTTCCCATTTAATATTCATCTTCTTCAATAAGAATTGATTTAACGCATTGCCTTTTAACTCTTGTTTCGTACTACCAGTTCGGTAATGATATTGACCTCTATAAGAAATAGGAAAAGAACTTGGGCTTGTAATAATTTCAATATATTCTTTATCATTTTCGTATAGTAAATTAACATCCACGATAATACCAAGAATATCTCTGATTTTATTTGGAATATCTTCTAATAATTTTTTGCTATTCTCTACGCCTTTAACAGTACTATCATCAGTTTTACCAATATAAATAGTACCACCCTGTGCATTAGCAAAACCACATATCCATTTAATATATTCATCTCGCCAAGATTCTTTATATTCAACATTTTGATGTTCCAAAATAATCTCCTTTGCCCTTTCTCATCCTGTAAAAAAATATAATGCACTTCATTTTATATAATTATATCATATCCATACATTGACACAGATTTCATTTTTTAAAACCTTTTCTAATCACCTTTGCTATCATCTATAAAAACAAAATATTTGAAAACTGTGTAAAAGGAAGGATTTTTGCTGGATTTCTCTTTGTAGTAAAAACAAACACTCCACAAGTTACGTATTACATAACATACTGGATAAATGTATTTAATAGTGACTTCATCAGAAACAAGAAATTCTACATGTGCAATTTAAAGCAAGAAATAATATGAATTTTTAATCCCCAAAATAATAGGTGAATAAATGCGAAATTTCGTAACGCTTATGGTATAATCTCTACGGAGGTTTTATGAAACTTGGAATCGTAGGACTGCCTAATGTAGGTAAGTCCACTCTATTTAACGCAATTACAAAAGCTGGTGCTGAGAGCGCCAACTACCCTTTCTGCACCATTGACCCAAACGTGGGGGTTGTAAAGGTGCCCGATGAGCGCCTAACGGTGCTAGAAAAGATGTTTAATTCGAAAAAAGTTGTCTATCCGAGCATTGAATTTTGCGATATTGCCGGATTGGTTAAGGGTGCAAGTACAGGTGAAGGGCTTGGAAACCGTTTCCTAAGCCATATTCGTGAAGTCGCTGCAATCATTCACGTTGTTCGCTGTTTTGAGGATGAAAATATTACTCACGTCAGCGGATCAATTAACCCTGCTGACGACATTGAAACCATTAACATGGAACTTATTTTGGCGGATAGCGAAGTGCTAGAACGCCGCCTATCCAAAGAAGCGAAGTTTGACAGAGAAGAACAGGCGTTTTTAAATAAGATTTTAGAACATTTAAATGCTGGGAAAATGGCGAGAACGCTTGAACTGACAAAAGAAGAAATGGAACATATCAAAGGCTTTAACCTACTCACAATGAAACCGACAATCTACTGTGCCAATATTTCAGAAGATGAAATCGGAACGGAAAACGAGTATGTAAAAGCAGTACGTGAAGTCGCTGAAAAAGAAGGTTCTGGGGTTGTTGTAATCTCTTCCAAAATGGAACAAGAAATCTCTGAATTAGACGAGGAAGACAAAGAAGCATTCTTGGAGGAACTCGGTATTGCGGAGTCTGGTCTCGATAAACTCATCAAGGAAAGTTACAACCTGCTCGGACTAATTTCATTCCTCACAGCTGGTGAAATGGAATCGCGCGCTTGGACAATTAAAAAAGGTACAAAAGCACCACAAGCTGGTGGAAAAATTCACACCGATATTGAACGCGGATTTATTCGCGTGGAAACCATTGCCTATGATGAACTTGTAAAACACGGCAGTATGCTTGCTGCGAAAGAAGCTGGAAAAGTAAGGTTGGAAGGCAAGGATTATGAGCTGAAAGACGGGGATGTGGTGTTGTTCCGCTTTAATGTATAACACTTAGAATAATTGAATAGTTTTAAACTAAAAAATAGCAAACTACATACTAATTTCTCGACTAAGGCTTCGCGCCTCCATACAGTCGGCACTGCAGAACCGTCTCGAAATTGTATGTCAATTTGCTATTTTTCTATTGCTTAAAATTTTCGTTATATTATGTTAGACAGAATCGGTTCGAAACTCTTTTAAAAATCCTTTTTATATTTCATATATTACTTTATTTCATTCGCGACTAAATCCTTTTTTTATGTTTTTACACATTTATGCCTAAAGTAGACTGGAGGGCACTCCAGAATAGAAATATTTGTAGCCGTAGGCTACCCCAGCGAAGCTGGAACGCACGTTCGTGCGAAAAGTTTCACGAACAAGCAAGCGCAGTGGCGCGTGAGGGTCACGAATTTATATGCCTAATCAGATTATTATTTTATATCACTCTTTGGGTTCTTCAATTTCTCTCATAAAGATGATAACGCCATTTCCTTCTTTACAAAATTGCCAACCATCTTGACCTAGTCTATTCCATTCCTCCTCAGCTTCTTGTATCTTTTTTTCATAACCGAGAATCCGATCGCGAAATCGAACAAATTTATATTCAAACTTTTTCATACCACATCCAGTCTTCTTTTATTTTCTTTTTTATTATACACTTATAAATAATTATACATATTACGTTTCATTGACTTAAAGTGATTCGTATTTCTCTACTCCACTTTATTTTCGTCCGCGGGTATTTTGCCCACAAGATTTAGTAACGAAATGGAACCTTCCAGTAAGAGTACAAAAATAAGCGGTGCAAATACAAAAAGGTATCCTGTGAAACTACTATCATATATGCTTCCGTGTTTAACATTTTTTAAAATACCAAA
>PDWI01007369.1_pt1 | contig 13398 bp, 11 predicted proteins | sample 1430891 | NCBI WGS metagenome assembly PDWI01 (sample SAMN01162508, study PRJNA174530) | Oral metagenome, whole genome shotgun sequencing project. | biome: Marine environment; feature: Marine mammal; material: Swab sample of the gingival sulcus; isolation source: swab sample of gingival sulcus... | reverse complement strand
CATAATAATACTGCGATTTGAAAAACATTGGTTATTTTTTATTGGTCTTGTTGTTAAGTCTTTTTTTGCGGGGAGTTGCCCAAAAAGACACGACCGATTATACCATTAAATCTTGGCAAGTAGATGCTTTTTTGCAAACCCAAGAATGCAGTATAGACACTTTTTTGGAGCATTTTCAGCTGTACAATCCTATACATCAAAGGGGTTACGGATACGCTTTTTTGGGCAATGTTGGGCAACCTTATCAAAACTTGATGCTTTTAAACAGAAGGGAATTGCCTTTTTTGTTTTTATCCCCTTATTACGACTATTTATTTTCGCCCGATAACGCTCAGTTTTACAACACCAAACAAGCATACACAGACTTTAAATATGTCACCAATTTTACCAAAAAGAACAATCTTCAGAACGTAGAGATACTGCATACGCAAAATATTTTACCGAATCTTAATTTCGGCATTCAATACCGCTTATTAGGAGCTTTGGGCGAATATCAAGCCCAAAAAACCAGCGACCATTTTTTTAGATTCTTCAGCAGTTATCAAGGGCAGCATTACCAAGCCTTTTTGACCTACCATTACAATAAAATTAATGGTTTCTTAAATGGCGGAATCACTTCTGATTCCCTTTTAAACAATCCCGATTATGAAATTAACGACACCAAACTAATTCCGGTTAATTTGTTGCAATCTAAAACCAGTATTTTAAACCGAAACATTAATCTAAGGCAGAGTTTTTCTTTTAGTGAACACGCCGTTTCTAAAGAAGACACAAGCCTTTTTAAACAAGCCTTAATGCGTTGGAGAATAGGGCACGAATTGGACTTAAATCACAATAAAAGAGTTTACAACAACACCGGAAACTCCGGTTTTTATCAAACATTTTACATAGACACCGGAGCGGTCAGAGGAAATCCTATTACAGACTCTACAGGCTATCAGAATATTAAAAACACCGTTTTTTTCCAACTTTTGGATGATACTCTAAGCCCTTTACTACCTTCCGTTATAGTGGCATACACCTTAGACAATCGGCTCTATCAAACTTACGAAAATAAGCGTAGGGAAGACAGACATTGGGTACAAGCCAAAATATTCAATCCCGTGTTTAAGCATTGGTATTGGTCGGTTGGTGGTCAGTACGAATTGGCACAGTCTGATATTAAAGCCAAAGGATTGTTGGCTTATTATTGGGGCAGTCAATCGGGTCAGAATATCCAATTGGAAATGGGTACATCGAGCCTGAGACCTAACTTTTTTTACAGGCACTATCATTCCAATTTTTACAGTTGGGAAAATGATTTTAAAGATACCCGAAAAATGTATTTAGGGGCTCATTATCAAAATAAAAAACTAAAATTGAAGGTTGGCATCGACCAAACACATTACAACAATTTTGTTTATATGGGTTCTGTAATGGGAAATGCTTGGCAGAATGACACAACCATCAGTTACCAAAAGATTTATGGCATCCCTAAACAACACGATAAGTCATTTCAGGTATTAACGGTTTATCTGCAACACCAATTGGATTGGAAGGCTTTTCACATGCAAAATAAACTTGCGTTTCAAGAAGCCTCAAGCGAGGCTCCTATTCATCTGCCTAAAATTCAGTGGTATAACTCTACCTATTTCCAAATGCGTTTTTTTAAGCGTGTAATGACGGTACAACTTGGTTTTGACTTACGCCTTAACACGCCTTATTATGCAGAAGGTTTTATTCCGGCAACGGGCTTGTTTTACAGTCAAGATGAGAAAAAAAGTAAACTTTATCCTTATGTAGATATTTTTGCCAACATCAAAGTAAAACGAATGAGGTTGTTCTTTAAGCTGGAGCACGTCAATCAAGGTTTAACAGGCAATCATTACTATACCGCATTATATCACCCAATGAACCCTCGTGTATTTAGGTTTGGGCTGAGTTGGCGATTTTATAATTAAAAACATGTATCATTTATGAAAAGAGTATTATTTCTCTCGCTGGTGTTTATTAGCTTGTTTTCTTTCTCGCAAGAAAGTATTAAAGTAATGCACTACAATTTGTTATACTACGGAAAGACCACTTCCTTTTGCACATCCGACAATAATAATATCGACCACAAAAACAATCAATTAAAGACCATTATTAACTATGTTCAGCCTGATATTTTTTGTGTAAACGAAATGGACGCATCACTTGCAGATGTCAATTATTTAATGGATAATGTTTTGAACATTAATGGCATTAGCCATTGGAAACACGCACAAGTTTCCGGTTCGTACATGATTAATATGCTATATTATAATTCCGACAAAATTCATTTGGTTTCGCAAGAATCTATTGAGGGCTACCCCAGACAAACGGATGTCTATCATTTAGAATTGGTCAATAATCCAGAGATTAAATGGACGGTATTTTCTACCCATTTAAAGGCAGGCAACTCGTATGAAAATAGAGAAGATAGAGCGTATAGTACCGAAAAAATTATGAATTTCTTAGCAAATAGGAACATCGAAAACTTTTTGCTAACGGGAGATCTTAACCTATACCAAGCCTCGGAACAAGCTTTTCAGAATTTAACAAACCCAAACGAGCCCGACATTGCTTTTAACGACCCCATTAACCGTTTGGGAAATTGGAGCAGCAACCCTTCGTTTGCCGATGTGCATACCCAAGCTACACACAGTGCCAATACTGGTTGCTTCTCGCATGGCGGTATAGACGACCGTTTTGATTTTATTTTGGTTTCCAACGCTATTAAAAATGGAACACACGAATTAGCATACAAAAATAATTCTTACACAACCATCGGGCAAGACGGAAATCATTACAATCAAGCCATTAATGAAGGTTCCAACAATAGTGCACCTGAAAACGTGATTGAGGCACTTTACGAGATGTCAGACCACTTACCTGTTTCTTTAACTTTAATACAGAATGGTCAAACCACTTCTACAGAAATACTCTTTAACAAAGACTTTAACGACCAAGATTTAACGTCCGGAGGCTGGAGTCACTTTTCGGTTAAAGATAATGAAAGAACATGGTATATTCCTTCTTCGCAATACGGACATAACAATTCTTATTGTGCTAAAATGTCGGGCTGGGACGCCTCCAATCACGCAAGTGTGGACAATGAAGACTGGCTTATATCTCCTCTTGTTAATATGGGCGATTTTGCCGCTCCTATCTTACACTTTTGGACTGCCGGAAAGTACAACGGAACTAACTTAGAGTTGCTTTATTCTTATGATTATTCCGGAACGGGAGACCCTAACAACGCCAATTGGACAGCTTTAGACGGTTACGAATTGTCTTTAACAGACAACTTTGAATGGAAGCCTTCCGGCAATATTTCCCTCAGTGAGATTACGGACAATTTCTATATTGCTTTTAAATATACTTCTACCCCCGAAACCGGAGCTAGGGCATGGCAAATAGACGATATTGTTTTGACAGCCATCTCTTCCAATGAAGATATTAGCGGACAAGTAGCTTATACCATATTGCCCAACCCAGCTTACTATAAAATAAACGTTCGGATTAACAAAACGAAACTAATACAAAACTATCGTTTAGAGTTATACAACAATATAGGAATAAAGGTGGCTACTTTTGAACTGACAGACACCGATAACTATTTTGATGTTAGTTCTCTTGGGCAAGGTCTATACTTTGCTAAAATTGGCAACTCAGTACAGAAACTTATTATTCAGCGATAAAATACTCGCGAACTTTTATCCGTAATTTTTTAGGAATACTACAGATTAATAGCCTAAATCTTCAAGCTCATTAAGAGCTTGGGTGGTTTGCTCTTTAAAAAAATCAAGAAGTTTTGGATAACGCTCATCGAATGGAGGATTCTGTTTGTCAATTTCTTCCTCAATCGAATTCAATTGTTCAGCCAAAGTTTGCATCCCAAAAATCTGAACGGACGATTTTGCTTTATGAGCAACCTTGCCAATCTTTTCAACATCTTGGTTTTGAATTGCAAGCTCGAAGTCTTGAATAAACTCAGGGATTTGTAATTTAAAAACATCCACCAATTCTTTGGTTAAATCAGCATCTCCGTCAGTAGCTGACTGTATATAAGAAAAATCAATTACTTTCATTATTAAATATCTTTATTGTGCTTGGACAAATTTACAAAATAATTCTGTTTATTTTCGGCAAAAAACATCATTCAATAAAAAAGACAGCCCTGTTTAAAAGACTGCCTCTCCAATATTATCTGTAAATTGTTATTATTTACGTCTTTTTTCTTTAATTCTGGCTTTCTTACCAGTAAGATTTCTAAGGTAAAAAATTCTAGCTCTTCTAACAGCACCCTCACGGTTCAACTCAATTTCCTCGATAAAAGGTGATGAGATAGGGAAAATTCTTTCAACAGCAAATGTACCGCTAGACTTTCTTACTGTAAAAGTTTCGGTATTTCCGCTTCCTCTTCGCTGAAGAACGACACCTTTAAACTTCTGAATTCTTTCTTTATTACCTTCCTTAATTTTATAATGAACTGTAACAGTATCTCCACTCGAAAAATTCGGGAAATTTCTTTCTGTAGCTAATTCTTTCTCAACAATATTTAATAAGTTCATCGTTCTATGTATTTAATTGTATATACTCAAGACAAATAGGGCACAAAATTAAAAATTATTTTATAATCCGCAAATATATTTTCGGAATAAAAATTTAAAAAATTATCAATCTCCCCTTAGCTGTTCGTTTTATCTAATTTCAGCTCCATTATTAACCACTTCTTCGGGTCGCACAAAACGAAGTGTACCATCAGAATCTTCCGCCATTAGAATCATACCTTGCGACTCTATACCTCGCATTTTTCTAGGCTCTAAATTAACCAAGATACTCACCTGCTTACCCACAATATCTTCCGGTTTATAATGTTCGGCAATACCCGAAACCACAGTCCTTTGGTCAATACCGGTATCCACCAATATTTTGAGCAGCTTCTTGGTCTTCGCCACTTTCTCGGCTTCCAAAATAGTACCTACTCTAATGTCCATTTTTAAGAAATCATCAAAAGCAATTGATTCTTTTTGAGGCGTAGCTTGAAAGTTTGCCTTTTCGTTCTCCGCCTTAGCTGCCTGAAGTTTATCTACTTGAGCCTGTACTTGTTCATCCTCTATTTTAGAAAACAGCAATTCTGCCGGATTAAGCTGATGCCCCACCGATAAAATATCGGTCTTGCCAATTAATTCCCAATCCATCGTTTCTAAATTGATTAATTGGCGAATTTTCTGAGCAGTAAAGGGCAAGAAAGGCTCAAACGCTTGCGATAAATTAGCTGTAATTTGCAAAGCAATATACATGATGTTCTTAACCCTATCAGCATCTGTTTTAACAAGCTTCCAAGGCTCTGTTTCTGCCAAATATTTGTTACCCAATCTGGCAATCTGCATCGCATCTTTTAGCGCCTCTCTAAAATGATAACCTTCAATATGCTTTTCGATACTCTTCTTTAGATTAGGCAAAGCATCAATAATTTCTTTATCAAAATCGCTAAACTCGGAAACGTTAGGCTCAGGCACTTTTCCGCCATAGTACTTATGCGTAAGAACCACCGCTCGGTTGACAAAATTACCTAAGATTGCCAACAACTCGTTATTATTACGGTCTTGAAAATCCTTCCAAGTAAAATCATTATCCTTTGTTTCGGGAGCATTGGCAGTTAATGCATAACGCAACACATCTTGCTGGTTTTCAAAATCTTTTAGATACTCATGCAACCAAACTGCCCAATTTTTAGAAGTAGAGATTTTATTCCCCTCCAAATTCATAAACTCATTAGCAGGAACATTTTCTGGCAAAATGTAAGAACCTTCAGCTTTCAACATTGCCGGAAAAATAATACAATGGAACACAATATTATCTTTACCTATAAAATGTACCAACTTGGTATCTTTATCTTTCCAATACTTTTCCCAATCCGGCGTAAGTTCTTTGGTAGCAGAAATGTAACCTATAGGGGCATCAAACCACACGTATAACACTTTGCCCTCGGCACCCTCTACGGGCACAGGCACACCCCAATCCAAATCTCTACTTACGGCTCTGGGCTGCAATCCGGCATCTATCCACGATTTACACTGACCATAAACATTGGGTTTCCACTCTTTATGTCCCTCCAAAATCCATTCTTTCAAGAAATCTTCATACTGGTCTAAAGGCAAATACCAATGCTTTGTTTTTTTCAACTCCGGCTTATTTCCGGTTACCGCAGACCTAGGGTTAATCAATTCCGTTGCATTTAACGACGAACCACAAACCTCACATTGGTCGCCATAAGCATTATCTGCATTACATTTAGGACAAGTTCCGGTAATGTATCGGTCGGCTAAAAATTGCTCCGCCTTGCTATCGTAAAATTGCTCCGACACCTTTTCTATAAAGTTTTTTTGGTCGTACAATTTTTTAAAAAACGCCGATGAGGTTTCTCGGTGTGTTTCCGAACTTGTACGAGAATATATATCGAAAGAAATACCAAATTCAGCAAAAGCACCTTTAATAATAGTATGGTATCTATCTACAATATCTTGGGGAGTTACCCCCTCTTTTTGTGCTTTAATGGTGATAGGCACACCGTGTTCGTCCGAACCACATATATAAAGGACGTCTTGCCCCTTTAATCTTAAATATCTGGCATAAATATCAGCAGGAATATAAACACCCGCCAAATGCCCTATGTGTACGGGTCCGTTGGCATATGGTAACGCAGCTGTAATTGTATATCTCATTCTTAAAATTCTTTTTTTGTAACTGCAAAAATAAAAAATACTGCTAAAAATCCTTTTTAAATAGAAAAGTATCTTGTTTCCAAAATTCAAAGGTTTAGCATTTTCCCTATTCGGATTAAACTTTTTCCACAAAGAAAATCAAGATATTAAAAACAAACAGATTCTCAACTTTTTTACTTAACTTAGCCAGCCGAAAGCTTTTTTTAGTAAGGATGTCGAAAAAAACAACACATCTTTCCTCGAAAGAATAATTTAAAATTAGGAGAAGAAAAAAATGAGTTTAGAACAAATCGAATTGTGGCACTACTTGATAGCAAGTGCTTTTTTGTTTTTTATTATTGAAATATTTACAGTCGGATTTGTGGCAGGAGCTATTGGCATTGGGCTTTTAGCATCCGCATTAGCTTCTTTTTTGGGAGCCTCTTATTCTTGGCAAATTTTATGGTTTGCCTTTGGTGTAATCCTTAGCTTCTTTGCCATCAAACCAATTATTAAAAACTTGATGTACAAAGAATCTAAAACCAAAACTAATATCGACGCTATGGTAGGTAAAAGAGGAAAAGTTACTCAAGAAATTGATGCAAAAAAAGAAACCGGAAGGGTCAAAATTGATGGTGATGATTGGAAAGCAGAAGCCATTGATGACAGCACCATTGAGCAAGGTTCATTGGTTGAGGTGGTGAGATTAGAAAGTATTATTGTAATTGTCAAAAAAATATAAATTTATTATGGGAACTATTATTATTGTATCAGCTTTAGCTTTGTTTGTTTTGATATTTGTATTATCGGGCATCAAGGTGGTTCGCCAATCTGAGGTTATTATTATTGAACGATTGGGGAAATACAACAGAACCTTACAATCGGGTATCAATATTATTTGGCCTATTGTGGACAGACCTAGAGATATTATCTGGAGATATGTTGTCGAAACGATGGACGGTAAGATGGTTAATTTCCGCCAAAAGTCTCGCATAGACTTGCGTGAAACGGTGTACGATTTTCCTAAGCAAAATGTAATTACCAAAGACAATGTGGGAGTTCAAATCAACGCTTTACTATATTTCCAAATAATGGACCCTGTTAAGTCTATTTACGAGATTAACAATCTGCCCGAAGCCATAGAAAAATTGACCCAAACAACGCTTAGGAATGTGATTGGAGAGTTGGAATTGGACGAAACCTTAATCTCCAGAGACACCATCAACTCTAAGTTAAGAACCATATTGGACGAAGCAACCAACAAATGGGGCGTAAAAGTGAATAGGGTCGAGCTACAAGATATTAATCCACCCCATGATATTGTGGATGCAATGGAAAAACAAATGCGTGCAGAACGAGACAGACGAGCAGCAGTCTTAGAGGCAGAAGGACTTAAAAAAGCACAGATTTTAAAAGCCGAGGGTGCTAAAGAAAGTGAAATTAATCACGCCGAAGGCGATAGGCAGTCCGAAATCTTACGAGCTGAGGGTATTGCACAAGCACGTATCAAAATAGCTGAAGCAGAAGCCAAAGCGATTGAATTGGTTACCGAAGCTATTAAGACCGAAGGCTCAGACCCTGTTAAATATTTAGTCGCCACCAAATACATTGACACTTTAACAGAAATGGTTAGTGGCAAAGAAAACAAAACTGTTTACATGCCTTACGAAGCAACAGGGGTATTGAGTTCTTTAGGCGGCATCAAAGATTTATTAAAAGACGCATAAAAATAGTCAATTTATTATCACTAAAATATAAGATTACAAATGAAACCAATGGTTAGTATTATTATGGGCAGCACCTCTGATTGGCCCATTATGGAAAAAGCAGCAAAACATCTAAACGAGTACCAAATTCCTTTTGAGATTCATGCTTTGTCTGCACACAGAACGCCCGAAGCGGTTGAGAAATTTTCCAAAGAAGCAGAAGGTAGAGGTATTAAAGTGATTATCGCAGCAGCAGGAATGGCAGCTCATTTACCGGGCGTAATTGCAGCAAGTACCAATGTACCCGTAATTGGTGTCCCCATAAAAGCTTCTTTATCGGGGTTGGATGCTCTTTTATCCATTGTACAAATGCCTCCCGGAATTCCTGTAGCTACTGTTGGTATCAATGGTGCTCAAAACGCCGCTGTTTTGGCAATGCAAATCATCGGTACTGGTCAAGAGGAAGTTCATAACAAGGTTGCCGCCTTTTCTTCTACCCTAAAAAATAAAATAGAAAAAGCTAACGACGAGTTTCTAAAAATTGATTTTGAGTATAAAACAAACTAAAACACTTGCGAGTTTCTGTAAGGAAAGCTTTATCGCAACCTCACGTTAAATAGAGACAATCATATTTACAAAGGTAGGTCACACCTACAATTGAATTATTGATTTACAACACATTAACAAACACCTCACGGGTTTATAAATCAGTGAGGTGTTTATTTTTACACTTTAATTAATACAAAAATCCCCAAAAGTCCTAGAAACCTCTGGGGATTAATTATTTAAAAACTACACATATCAGCCCTTAATCTTTTTAAGCAGCCTCACTATTTTCTAACTGCTTTTAAAGTCTTTACCAAACCTGTTCTATAAAATAACTTGATAAAATAAACACCCAAATCTAAGTCAGAAAGATTAATTTCTTTTTGTACAGACAGAGACTTAAGAAGACGCCCATCTGCATTAAGCACCTCTATCCTTTCAATACCGGAAATATCGCTTAATGTTACAACACTACTAAAAGGATTCGGGTAAATACTTACCGTTGTCTCCGGCAATACTTCATCTACCCAAGTATATCCACAATCTATGCTCCACTCAGAATAACTACTTTTACACCATCCGGTAATAGCATCACCACTCATATCACAAGCATTGGAATTAGGGTCAAAATCTGCATCGTGCTGAATACAAGCAAGAAGTGGGTTATTATCAGACCCCATAAATACCATATTGGCATTGTTACCATTGGCAACATTTAAAACCGAAAGATTATTCCGTCCACAATCTAAGTAGCTTAGTATATCGTTGTGAGACGCATCCACCCCTGTGATATGTTCTCCATTGTAGAAACAATTGAAAGCAGTTAAGTTTCCATATATTGTCATGGTATTTCCCTCAGATAAGCAACGAACACCAGACTTCCAATCAGCATCTATAGTCAAATTATAAACCTTAGTTCCACTTTCTATCTTAATATCCGTGCTATCCTCAAACCCAACAAATCCAAGCACAATGTCTTCATCGTCTTGTACCGACAAACGAATATAACGTTCCATATTAACATCAATGGCCTTAATAGACTGATAATCCCTTTGTAAGGATTCTGTAGAATACAACTGTGCAAAAGACAGCTGACTAAACACTAATAAACAAGCTAACACCATGTTTTTGAAGCTCCACGACATAAAAAAAGTATTCTTATTCATTGTTATTTAATTATTTATATTTAATCTAAATTAATTCAAAAATGCAAAAGAAATAAAAATAAACGAGATAGACTATACTTAAGGCAAATTCGGGATAAGATTTTTTTCACAGAAATTCGCAAGCATCAATAATAAAATCATTATCAGTCTAAATGCTTTGTTAAGCAGAGAATATATCTTACCTTAGCCTAATCATTAAAGACTATTTAGAATATGGAATCAAGAATTCTTTTGGTGGATGACGATATAGATATTCTGGAATTTATGGAATATAATCTAGCTAAGGCAGGATTTATTGTTAGAACCGTTCAAGACAGCTCAAAAGCGATTGAACAAGCCATTCAGTTTAAACCCGATTTGGTCATTTTAGATATAATGATGCCCCATATCGACGGGATAGAATTATGCGAACAATTTAGGAAACACGACCTGTTAAACCAAACCCTTATTGCTTTTCTGACAGCAAGAAGCGAGGATTACTCCCAGATTGCGGGCTTTGACGCCGGAGCAGATGATTATATTGCCAAGCCTATTAAACCTAAAGTATTAATCAGCCGGGTAAAAGCCTTATTAAAAAGAGCTTCGGGCATGGACAAAACGTCACCGGAACAAAGCAACATTCTAGAGTTTAAACATCTTACCATCAATAAGGAAAGCTATACGGTAACTGTTAAGGGAATAGAAACTCATTTACCCAAAAAAGAATTCGAGATTCTCTATTTATTAGCCACAGTACCGGGAAAAGTCTTTTTGCGAGAAGAAATATACACCTGTGTATGGGGTTCTGATGTAATAGTAGGTGACCGAACTATTGATGTTCATATCCGAAAATTGCGGGAAGCGGTTGGCGTAGAAAAAATACAAACCGTTAAAGGCGTAGGTTATAAATTTGTCGAATAGGCTTGTTTTTCAGGCAAAATACAACTTTTTCGAGCCATAAAAATAATTATATAAATATGCTATAAAGCAGTTTATAAATCATCAGAAAGTATCTAACTTTGCTTACAAAATGTTTAATCCTATAATCAATTAGAAAATGGCGGACTTACAAATTTTTTTGCAGTCAGTTGAACTATTCAAGAACTTAAATTCTGAAGAGTTAAAATTAGTAGAACAGCATTTAGAAAAATGCACTTATAAACGTAACGAATATTTATTTACAGAAGAAAGTCTAAGAGATAAAATCTTTATTTTGATAGACGGTGAGGTATGTCTTTATCAGAAAGACAATTACCAAAAAGACCGCAAGATGGTCAGTTTTTATGCAGGCGACTTCTTTGGTGAGGGAGCTTTAGCAGAAGAAACTAAACACTCATCATCAGCTCAAGCTGTGGTCGATTCTGAGTTGGTATATTTGCCACGCACTTTCTTCTTCGAAAATGCAGAAGTTACGTTAAAGGTTTTCTCTGTAATTACAGAAATCGTTTCTCGAAGAATGCGATTCGCCAACAGTAAAACAGTTAACTCCGGCGGACAGTATATCTCGAAAGAAACACGTATGGAGCACGACCTATTAGGCGACAGAGAGGTACCGGAAGACCGTTACTACGGTGTACAAACACTTAGAGCCATCGAAAACTTTAACATCAGCGGTGTTAATCTTAGTTTTTACCCTGAGTTTATCAACGGGTTGGCAGCGGTTAAAAAAGCGGCAGCCTTGGCTAACAACGAGCTTAAGCTAATGGACGACGAGGTAACCAATGCTATCGTACAGGCTTGTGATGAAATTATGGATAGCAAATTCCATTACCATTTTGCGGTAGATATGATTCAAGGCGGAGCCGGAACTTCTACCAATATGAATGCCAACGAGGTGATTGCCAACCGTGCATTGGAGTTATTAGGACGCAAAAAAGGCGAATATCAATATTGCCACCCCAATAACCATGTCAATCTTTCTCAATCGACCAACGACGCCTACCCTACTGCCATTAAATTAGCATTGGTAAGTGCCGAGAATAGAATTATTCCTGTTTTAAAGAACTTAGTGGCTTCTTTCCGTGAAAAAGGCGAGGAATTTGCCAACATCATCAAAATGGGAAGAACACAGTTGCAAGATGCTGTACCTATGACTTTAGGTCAAGAGTTTGAGGCATACGCATCTATGTTGGAGGAAGAGGAACAACGCATCAAGCAAAACATCAGCTTGTTCTTAGAAATTAATATGGGAGCAACCGCTATCGGGACAGGTATCAACGCCGACCCACGATATGGCGATTTATGTGTTAAGCACATCAACGACATTACCGGTAAAGAATTTAAGTTAGCTTCTAACCTTATTGAGGCAACACAAGACACCGGAGCATTTATTATGTTCTCGTCAGCCATCAAGCGATTGGCGATTAAATTATCCAAAATCTGCAACGATTTAAGATTATTATCGTCAGGTCCTAGAGCCGGTCTTAACGAGATTAATTTACCTCCTATGCAACCCGGTTCTTCTATTATGCCCGGAAAGGTTAACCCTGTTATTCCGGAGGTAGTTAACCAAATTGCATTTAAAGTGATTGGTAACGACTTAACGGTTAATATGGCAGCCGAAGCAGGACAGTTAGAGTTGAACGTTATGGAACCTATCATTGTTTATAGCTTATTTGAAAACATTGATATGTTGATTAATGGTATGAAGACGCTTAACCACAGATGTATCAAAGGTATTACTGCCAACGAAGACATTTGTAGAGGATATGTTGCCAACAGCATCGGTATTGTTACTGCTTTAAATCCAATCTTGGGTTATGAGGCTTGTTCTTCTTTAGCAAAAACAGCTCTTGCTGATAATCGTAGCGTTTACGATTTGGTTTTGGAGCGTAAGTTAATGACCAAAGAAGATTTAGACGAGGCTTTAAAACCAGAGAATATGCTTAAATCGCATAATTTAAGCTAAATCTAATTATTAAGAATTGTCCTATTTAGGGTAAGTAATTCCTAAAGACACATTAAAAAAAGACCTCAAGGGTATTCCAAAACCTTTGGGGTCTTTTTTTTGGGGGCATAATCGCCAAAAAAGTTGGTAAAAACCTTTGTCTAAAAACTCATCGTAACCGTCTCCGCGACGACGTACCTCCTCCAATAGCCCATTAAGTTCTAAACAAGCATTGTTACTAGGTATGTGTTTTAGTTGGATTCAGCCCACTTGTCAGGGAGCAGGTCTCTCATTTCTTTTTCAGGCATGTTTCTAGATTCTCCTAGCTGTTGTATGACATCTCTAAAATATGTGAATGTATTTACATTGTTCAACCTACAAGATGTGGCAAGAGAATATAAAGT
>PDWI01007367.1_pt1 | contig 13399 bp, 12 predicted proteins | sample 1430891 | NCBI WGS metagenome assembly PDWI01 (sample SAMN01162508, study PRJNA174530) | Oral metagenome, whole genome shotgun sequencing project. | biome: Marine environment; feature: Marine mammal; material: Swab sample of the gingival sulcus; isolation source: swab sample of gingival sulcus... | reverse complement strand
TCTAAACGACCATTTATAAGCCATTCTGATTTTTCTCTAACAAACATATATATAGGCGTTGTTACAAAAATCAAAACCGGCAAAATCGGCATTATTTTATGCCAAAGCAAACCATTTGACTTTTTAAATTCTATTAGTGCTAAAAATCCAGCAAAAACTGTAACTACTGCAGGTACTAAGCCGTGTAGTATTGCTCCCGAATGCAAATAACCTGCTAGCACAAAGACAATTTTCACAAGTACGTATAAAGCACCTAAAAGCATATATAAGCTATATGCAGCTCCCCTCTCTTTTTTTTGTTCTTTATTCATGATTTTTTCCCTTTCTATTCACCAAAGCATGTTTCACAATCTGTTTCCCCTCTTACAGAGGATAAATCACATTTTTTAAACGCCATATTGAACATACACTCTACAACGTCGTAGTATTTTCTAAACGCCCGGCCATTTATTGAATAAAAAGTTTTTATTCCATTTTTCTCACTGTTTAACAAGCCTATCTTTTTTAAAACAGCCATATGCTGAGATACTGCAGGTTGTGTAATACCAAGCATTTCTGCTATTTGAGAAACACAAAAAGTATTGTCCTCATGAGAAGCGAGAATTTTAATTATCCTAAGCCTACTCACATCTCCTAAAGCCTTAAATAATTCTGCCATAATAAAAATATTGTTACTCATCTTCCCACCTCTATCAATACCTATAAGCAATCACTTATAGGTATATTATATACAAATATATTTTAAATGTCAAAGACCCGTACACTACAAACAACTTATAATAAAATTGAAATAAATAATGAATTATTTTATAATGTAGCAGAGGTATTTATATGATTATAAAAAAAGATATACTAGAAAAGGAACTGCATAAAGAAAACGTGCTCTTAGTCCTCGCCATGTTCCCTATAATTTTTTTAATATTTGGGATAGTAATGGCTATAATAGAGAGTGATTTCATAAATAATTATTTAAAAATCTTGAGTTCTCCCACAATACTTGTAACAGACTTCTTTGAGGTAGGAGGAATCGGACCTGCTTTTATCAATTCTGCACTTATAGGTTTTTTTAATATCTATTTACTTAGAAAATATAAAATGAAGGTAAACGGAATCATTATAGCCGCATTTATGACTGTTATAGGCTTTTCGTTCTTCGGCAAGAATATAATAAACATAATCCCCATCTACATCGGAGGATACTTATTTGCAAGGAATCAAGGCAAGAGTTTAAAAGACACCATAGTAGTTGTAATGTTTGCTACCGGTCTTGCACCTATAATAAGTCAACTTATATTCTCTCACAATATAGCAGAGCCTTTAAACGTTATTTTAGGTGTATCTTTGGGAATTTTAATTGGATTTATAATGGTTCCTCTCTCAGCTCAAATGCTTAAATTTCACGATGGATATAGCCTTTACAATATAGGTTTTACGGCAGGGATATTAGGTACGGTTATTACGAGCTTTTTAAGGGCTTTTAATCTGGATATCATGCCCGTCAATATAATTTATGAAAGATATGATGGTCATATTAAAATATTAATGCTAACGATATTTATTTCCCTTATGCTATTGGGTATATATGTAAATAGGGATAGCGTTAAGTCTTATAAGGACATATTCGCTTACAACGGGAGGACAGTTACAGATTTCACCTTCCTAATGGGGTATGGAACTACATTTCTAAACATGGGACTTCTAGGTGTTATATTCACCTTACTAGTTATTGTTTTAGGCGGAACTTTAAACGGACCAGTTCTCGCAGGAATATTTACGATAGTTGGTTTTTCAGCTTTTGGTAAACACATTAAAAACTGTTACCCCCCTGCTATTGGTGTTATCATAATAGCTATAGTCTTAGGGCTTGATTTATCTAGCACGGGTATTATAGTCGCTATATTATTTTCAACAACAATAGCGCCTATTGCAGGTAAATTTGGACCTATATGGGGGATTTTATCTGGTGTATTTCATCTGGTTGTAGTGCTTAATATCGGTATGGTTCACGGTGGAATAAATTTATATAATAATGGATTTTCAGGTGGTGTTGTCGCAGGGGTACTAGTACCCATAATAGATGCATTTAAGAAAGGTAGATAATGAAACACGAAATTAAAAAGATATGTAAAATTGTCGACGAAATGACAACATTATTGCTTAGAGATGATACAGATACTGTTGACATAAAAATAAACAGAATGAAGGATAGAACCGTTATATCCATTGTCGACTACAATACAAAATATACCCAAAAAGACGCCGATCTTCTTATCGAATGTTTTAATGTGCAGAGGCAAAGAGAGGTAGAAGAATACTATTGGCAACTAGTTGGTGAAGCAGATAATGACTCAGAGCTTACCATTATAGGTATTATGGTTGATAGCTCAACTATAGAACTAAAAGACAACAATATGTATATTGAGCTCGTCAGGATGAACTCTTAGGGTTAAAATTTCTGATTTTTAACCTTCTTCGTATACTGTAAGTTAAATTTTATAGTTTAAATTTAGCTACTTCTTACTTAAGTTATTCAGCAATTTCTGATAAATTTGGACTTGCATTTGAAATATCATTGATGTTATAAAAGATGGCAGAGAGAGTATTTAAAGTGTTTAAAATAATACCATAGAACTTACAAAGTCAGATGATGTACAAACTGTGAGAAATAAATGAAGTTCTAGGCACGGGAATTTTTGAAAATAGAAGTGCACATAGACCTACATAAGAATCTCAAAGCATTTGAAGTAACAACAAAATTTACCGTTTATAACAGTCCATTTTATATTACTAAGCCTTTTTATAAAGGAGAGGGAAAAATGCAAAAAATTTATTTAGCAGATGATGATTTAGATATCCAAAAACTACTAGAAATATTTTTAAAAAATGAAGGCTATGAGGTGAGAACCTTTGATACAGGTGATGAACTTTACGATGCCTTTATGGAAGAAAAGCCAGACCTTGTTATCCTCGATGTTATGATGCCTGGTAATAGTGGTTTGACTATTTGTCAAAAACTAAGAGAAATTTCGGACGTGCCAATTATTCTTTTAACCGCCAAAGATTCAGATGCAGACTACGTTGCGGGAATTAGCCTTGGCTCTGATGATTACTTAATAAAGCCTTTTAACCCAACAATTCTTGGTATGCGTTGCAAAGCACTACTAAGGCGAGTTAATATGAGTAAAGACAAAAAAAAAGATACTCTTGAGTGTTCAGACTTACATTACTCTAAAAAGAAACATTCAATTTATGTTCGCGATAAAGAATTATCTTTAACTAAAACAGAATTTCTTTGTTTAAAATATATGATCGAACACTTTGCTGAAGCCGTCTCAAGAGAAAGTTTATTGAAAAACGTATGGGGTTTTGATAACATGGTGGAAACTAGGGTTACAGATGAAACTATTAGAAAAATCAGAAAAAAACTCGAAGAGCTTGACAGCCAAACTATTATAAAAAACAAATGGGGCTATGGTTATATTTTACAAGAAAGAGAATAACATATGAAAAATGCCAAGTTAAAACTTACTCTTATTATGGTCATTACTACCGTAATTTTGTTTTTTATAACATTTTTATCTATAAACTACTATCAACAAACCTACATTTTTGATAAGGCAATTTTATCAATCGAAAATGAATTAGAGTTATTTAAAGCTTATTTGAATGACCCTAATTATGAAGAAAACTTATACGGCTATCAAGAAGATTATGACAGACTCTATTATGTAGAAAGTCTTTTTTTATATCCTGACGATAATTATATATACTTATCAAAAGAAGAAAAGCACTTTGTTAAAATGTACCAAAACGATAAATTTCCGTTTGATGAAATTAGCAAAGTCAAAAACAAATTTGGTGAATACTATGTTTTATTAACTACTCTAGAAAATGACATAGAATATGAAGACCTGCCAGTTTTACTTTATACTGACATAACAATGTCAAATAATGTCGTGAACAAAGTAAATAAAATTTTTTATATTATGATGCTTATCACAGTAATTGTTGAAGGCATAGTGGGAACATACCTAGGTGCTAGGTTTGAAAACACTGAAAATAAATTAAAACACTTTTTCCAAAACGCCTCGCACGAACTTAAAACCCCTCTTATGTCAATTCAAGGCTACGCTGAAGGAATCAATAATGGAGTTATAGACGATACCAAAATGGCAAGCGAGGTTATAATAAAAAAAAGCAAGAAGATGAAATTGCTAGTTGATGAAATTCTAAACATTTCAAAACTAGATAGTAAAGAATATATTTTGAAAAAAGATATAGTTGATGTAAGAGACATAATAGAAGATAGTTTAGATAATTTTATAAGTTTAATTGATGAAAAAAACTTAGAAATTAAAGTTGATTTTGATTCGGAAAACACAGAAATAAAGGCAGATTCTTTACAAATTTATAAGGCTATAAATACAATAATTGATAATGCAGTAAAATATGCAATTTCAATGCTTAGTATAAAAATTGAGACAAAAAAATCTATGCTCAGTATAAAAATATATAATGACGGAGAGCAAATCAAAGAAGAAAATATAAAACATATATTTGACAGATTTTATTCAGTAAATGATTTTAGCACAGGGATTGGTCTCGCTATGGCTAAGGAAATCATTTTGCTTACCAAGGGTGATATTACAGTTAATAACACTGAAGATGGAGTTTTGTTTGAAATAAATCTGCCTATATATTAAACCAGGGATTTGACCCTACTAGCCTTAAATTCAGTGCTACAACTCTCATAAATTCATTTTGACAGTTCTGTGACACTTTGCTGACAGTTTTACGGTAACTTTTGTTTTTTCACTTTGGTATCATTACATCAAAACTTGAGAGAAAGAAGTCAAAGTTTGATATCAAAAGAATTTTTTTAAAAAGAAAGGATGGTAAATAACCATGAAAAAACAAAGAGTATTATCGGGAGTTTTAGCATTGACTATTATAGGGGGAACACTATTTGGTGGTGGAGCTTTGAAAGCATATGCCGATGAGTTAGATGGAAGCAAAAACAATAATGTTAGTGAAAATATTGAAGAGGAAATAACAAATATTGCTGAATATTCAAATGAACTAGCAAAAAACGGTTTTATAAGTGATGCAGAAGCCAAAAGATTAGTAGAATTAGAAACAAAGCTAGACAAAATATTTGCAGACCTAGCTGATAATGAAGAGATATCTGATGAAAAAGACCAGAAGATTAATCAAATAATTGATGAGCTATCTCTTATTTATGAAAAAGCATACGACAACAAGTTTTACCAAGAACTAAGGGAAAATAAAGTATTAACGGAAGATGAAATTTCTAAGTATAAGGAAGCGGAAAAACAAATAAATGCAATTTATGAGTTTGCTACAGAAGACAGTAATTTTGATGAATTAGATAAAAAATCAGATGCAATTTATCAAGCTAATAAGGCAATTTTTGATAAAGTAGATCAATATTACACTAAACTAGACCAAATGGAGCTTAATGATTATTATGATGAATTAGTAAAATCTGGCGATATTACGAAAGAGCAAGTTGAACAATTAAAAATTGCAGATCAAAAAGTGGACGAGCTTTTTGCAAATTTATCCGAAGATCCAAGTGACCAAGAACTAGATGAATTAAATAAAAAAATTGAAGAAATCTATAAGGATATCGATTTTATAGATTACTTTGATTGTGAGGATGAAGATGTAATGTTGTACTAGGATTAAAATTTATGAGCCTGTGAAAAAAAATATGTAAATAAAAAAAGAAATAGCCTTCTGTGGTAAAATTTATAAGTTACCAAAGGAGGCTATTTATCTCTCCTCGTTTAATTCCAGAATTTGCAAAATTAGAGTTTCGCTTACTTTTTTAGATTGTGCCCATGCTGGGCACACCAAAAAAAACGGCTAAGATTTTTTAGTTCTTAACCGTTTTGCGTATGCTCTAAGTTAAAATTTTATAGTTTAAATTTTGCTACTTCTAACTGAAGTTCTTCAGCAATTTCTGATAAATTTGAACTTGCATTTGAAATATCATTAATTGAATTTGTCTGTGTTTCAACATTTGCGCTAGCCTCTTCAGTAGTGGCTGCATTTTCCTCTGCAATAGCAGATAAGTTTTGAATCACGCCTATAATCTGTATATTTTTTTCTTCTAAAAGTTTTGAACTTTCAGAGATTTTTCTAACAATGTCTTTACTTGTATTTACAGCTTCTTCAATTTCATTAAATTTACTATGAGTAACTTGATTTTGTTTATCAGCTTCATCAACTATTTTAGCAGCATGTACCATCCTATTAACTGCTTGTCGTGATTTGTTCTTAAGCCCATCAATAATAAGTCTTATTTCCTCAGTAAACTTAGTGGAATCTTCAGCCAGTTTTCTTATTTCCTCTGCGACAACGGCAAAACCTTTACCAGCTTCTCCGGCTCGTGCGGCTTCTATTGCGGCGTTCAAGGCAAGTAGGTTGGTCTGGTCTGCAATAGACTGTATCATCTCACTTGCCTTTGAAATATTTTCAGCACTATCGTTAGTTTCAAGTATAATTTGATTTATGAACTCAGCTTCTTTTTTGTTTTCATCACTTAATTTAGATAATCCATCAAGTCCCTTTTTTCCTTCATCTTTTTTGAGATCAATATCATCAATAGAAACTTGTAGTTCTCTTAAAATTTGAATCATATCATTTAGTAAGATAGAACTTTCTTCAACATTTTGCGCTGCTTCTGTTGTATCATGTACCTGTCCTGTTGCTCCTTCTGCTATATTTCCCACAGCTGAGGCAACTTCCATTGCACTTTCATTTGTATTTTGAGCAGTTGCCGTAAGTTCTTGAGCAGTTGCCGCTGTGTTTCCAGCATATTTGATTATATTAGCAACAATTCTTCTTAAATTACGAGACATTGAATCCATAGATTTAGTAAGTGTTCCAATTTCATTTTTCTTCATTAAATCTTTTTCATCAAAATCAATATCCAATTCAAAATTCGCTATTTTCTCAGCTGAACTTGCTAACTTAACTATAGGTTTTGAGGTTTTTTTAGCTATCATGTATATCATAATACTTAAAATCACGATAAAAACTATTGTTAATAATACCATTTTTATTATTAGCTCTCTAGATTGATTCATAACTTCATCTTTAGGAACTTTTATTGCAAATTGCCAATTTGTGTCTGCTACACTTTCTCTGGCATATAGATATTTGTCACCTTCCTCAACTTCAAAAAATTCTTTATCAGATTTCAGTATTTTTTCACCTATGTTCTTTAATTTTCCATCTTCTACCTCAAAAATATTATCAGATGCTTTGTATTTAGAATGAGCGAGGAAAAACCCATCTTTATGTAATAAGAAGGCTTCACCAGTTTCATATAATTTAATGCCATTTATAAATTCATTTATAGCATTGAGGTCGACATCTACACCTAAAATAGCAGCTACTTCTCCATCATTTTCAACTGGTGCAGTTATAGTTATTACTGTAACTCCATCTGTCCGTATGTAGGGCTCACTAATGAAGTATTTGTTTTTTTTCCATTGTGTCTTTATACCATCCTCTGGTCGTACAATCGTAATCATCTGGTACAGAATCATAAGGATAAATAAAAGTTTTATCTGGGTAACCTATAAATAGAGTTTCAAAACGATCTACAGACTTGCTAAGATCCTCAATAACATGTTCAACTTTTCCCTTATCTTCTAAATCTAGCTTTGAGAGTTGCGATGCAACCGAGTCCATTTTCACAATATCTTCTTTTATTATTTTCGATATACTTATTGAATTCTTTTCAGCTGTAGCATCCATTATTTCTTCAGCATTTTCAATAAGCATTGAATTAGAAAATGTAAACGCAAAAAACGTTATTAATGCAAAAGTAATCACAATAGGTGTCATTATCCATACTAAGAGTTGCTGTTTGATTTTCATATATCCCTCCACAGAATTTTTTATTTATACAGTTACTAAAACTATAAAAAGTGTATCCCCATTAAAAAAAATTACACTTGAACGAATCTCTAAGGGGAATAATTATTTTTATTAGGGTATGAACAAAACGAGAATGTAATATATATACATATATATAGGTTTGTACGTTTTAAGGCACTATTTATATTGGCTGAAAACGTTCTATTTTCACAGCAATCTATACTAGTGCTATAACACATGACAAGCCCTTCTTTACTAATTATCTTATATAAAAATTATAAAAATTATACTTAATAAATGCACTTTACAAAATCACTAGTCCCAGATACTATTTCGGCTTAAATCATATATTTATTTAATGATAATCACAATTTAAATTAGAAATCATTGTTAAGACAATCAATAAATCCAAGTATTAATCTAAATTCAGTCATTTATCATATCTATCTCTCCATTTATACTGTCACTTATAAATTTTTGAAAAACTACTATCTTATCAAGCTGCATTCTCCTCATAGCTCAATCAAAATAGATACCTGCTAAATATTTTACAGATGTATTAAAAAAACGGATATAAGATTTTAACACTCCTTCAATTTCTTATACTCTTTTATTAACAAAAAACTTGCTGTTAGAAAAATAATCGTATCATTTATTGGAACCGCAGACCAAACCCCAATTACATTTCCTCCCATTAATATAGGAAGTATGATAACTAATGGTATAATCAAAGCGAACTGTCTGAAAACAACCAGCAATCCAGCTTGTTTTCCCTTACCCAAGGCTTGAAAATAAGTTATCGCCATAATAAGTAGACCATATGTGGGAAACATACTAAACATTATACGAAAGTTCATTACGCCTTTTAAGACTATATCTGGCTTAGTTATAAAAGCTGATAATATTTGTGCTGAAAATATTTCAACAAATCCCCAAGCTATGGTTGCTAAAACAGTGGAACTTATAATAAATATATTCGTCGCACGTCTTACTCTAATATAATTTTCAGCTCCATAATTTGTACCAACTACAGGCTGCAGACCCTGACTCATGCCCCATATTGGAACAAAAGACAATTGCATAACCCTTTGAGCAGCCCCCATAATAGCTATCTGAGATGCATCGCCGTATTTAACAGCTGTATTATAAACTATGGTCATTTGAACTAGCATCATTATCTGCATAAGCATAGCACTCGAACCAATTTTGAAAATTTCTGGCAATAGTTCCTTTTCAAGACGGAAACCATGAAACTTGACAATGGGGCTTTTTTTCAAAAAATACCATAATGTAAATGCTGCCTGTAACAGTTGAGAAGTTACAGTTGCAATAGCGACAGACTGTGGTCCATAACTTGGAAATACTTTTATAAAAATCGGGTCTAATATGATATTTAGAATAGCACCTCCTGCCATAATACTCATTGCAATAATCATACGACCTTCTGCACGCATAACCATATTTGCACCTTGCATAAAATTAACAAAAATAGAACCAATAAAAATCGTTCTTAGGTATGAAACCCCCATTTCTAAAACTATACCTTCTGCTCCAGCTAACTTTAAAAAAAATGGGGCAAATATTATTCCGGCTACCATAGTTATGGAAGATAAAATTAATACCAATACAGCTAGATTGCCCATAATTTTATCCACTGTTCTATTGTCTTTTCTACCTATAGCCCTTGATAAGACGGAACCAGAACCAACGCCAAGCAAAACCGCAATTCCATTATTTATAAGAAAAAATGGTGAAGCCGCTGAAACAGCACTCATAGCATCAGTACTAATCATTTGACCAACATAAATAGAATCGACAAGAGAATATAATCCTACAACAAATTGTCCTAAAATTGCAGGAACACTTAATTTAATCATTAAGCTCCACAAATTTTTTGTAATTAGTTCATCTCTTATTTCACTCATATAAAAATCATCCTTTCTCTACAAAGTTAATTTCAATTGATATTCGCAAATTTCATTTATTAAATCGTTATCATGACTTATAATAAATATGATTCTCCCTGCTCTTGCAGCCTCTTTTAATACCCTTGCTATTATTTTAGTGTTATATCCATCTAGCCCACTGCTAGGTTCATCTAATATAATTACTTTTCTTTCAGAAAACAAAGCACAAGCTATGGATAAACGCTGTTTTTCACCCCCTGATAAACATGATGGATGTATATCCTTATATTTATATAAGCCCAGCGTTTTAAGTAAATTTTTAGCTTTTTCTCTTTTATCATCTGATATTTTCATATTTAAAATAAGTTCCTCTGAAACACTGCTTGTAAAAAACTGACTTGCAGTTTCATTAGCGCTATACCAAATATTTTTTCTTCTATCTCTCAAAGATGTTTTCTTTCCATTAATTTTTATAATTCCCGTACTCTGCTTTTTTAGTCCACTTATTATACTTCCTAATGTAGTCTTGCCAGAACCATTATCACCTGTTATAGCAATTATTTGACCGCTACCAGCAGTAAAAGAAATCTTATTTAATATATTCTTCCCTTTTATCTCATAAGATATATTTTCTATGTTTAAGACCTCACTACCATCTGCTGCCGGAAAAGGTAATTTTATTTTCTCATTTTTTTTAACATCTCTAAGTCCATAAATTTCTCTTTCTTTTTCATCCATATTCTCTAGTTCAGAAGCATTATAGTCCCACAAAATTTCCCCGTTTTTCATATAGATATATCTATCAGCAATACCCTGTAAATATGACAGTCTATGCTCTGCTATGACCATAGTTTTGCCCTCATTTTTTAACTTTTTAAAAATATCAGACAATCTATACGCACTTTCTTCATCAAGGTTTGCAGTAGGTTCATCACAAACGTAAATACTGGGTGAATGCGCATATACAGATCCAATCGCCGTTTTTTGTTTTTCACCACTAGAAAATGTATCAATACTTCTATGCCTCAAATTTTTTAAGTCAAATGTTTGAATAGCATTTTCTGTACGATAAATTATCTCACTCCTATCAAAACCATAGTTCTCGCAAGCAAAGGCAATTTCTCCTTCCAATTCTGATGAAAAAAATTGACTCTGTGGTTCTTGAAATATACTTCCCACAATTTTCCCTTTTTCAAAAAAATCTATATCAGAGCTTTCTATTCCATTTAAAAAAAGTTTCCCTTTTACTTCTCCAAAATAGTACTCAGGTGCCAAACCATTTATAAGTCTAATCATTGTCGTTTTTCCTGAACCAGACGCTCCCACAAAGACAACACACTCACCTTTTTTTATCTCAAAACTTACATCCTCTACGCCCAAGTCATTTATTTCATATTTAAAACTAAGTTTTTCTGCCTTTATCATATCTTTACAATCCTTATAAAAATACTTGCACTTAATACTACTAGCCAAATACAAATCCATACAAAGTCCAACGCCTTCATCTTTTTTTCATAATAACTACTTCTGATATTTGCACTTAAAGCCCCTCTGGTAATAGCAGAAATAGACAACTGCTCAGAAATCTGTATAGAACGAATGAGTAGTGGAACCAATGCGTACTCAAATGTATATATGGGATGTCTAATAATTTGATCAATGTCCAAAAGCCCCCTGTTTTTCATAGACTTTGAAATCCTACTCATTTCAGATTTCATGGTAGGAAAAAACCTAAAAACAACGAGAAAGCCAAGTATTACAAAAAGGGGCGTTTTCATTCGGGATAAAAATGCAGATATTTCTCCTGGAGGCGTTGTAATTAAATCCCAAGCAAGAATCATAATAGGAAGTAAATTCCAAAGTAAAAGCAGATAAAATTCAGGCAATATAGTTATTTTCAATGAATAAAATCTTATTCCGATTAACAGTCCAAACAATAGCGTATAAAATATTCCAAAAGAAGCAAGCAAACTATATTTTTTTTGTGTTAATAAATAGATAAAACCAATTATCGATAACATACCACTGTATCTATAATCTACTATTAAAAGCGATATTATAAAAACGAACAAAAATGAAAGTAACTTCGTGTTTACTGCCAAGTCTCTGCTTTTTCCACTCACTATAAAATTCCTGCTTTCTCGAAATGTTTTTTAAGCAGCTTGCTAGCAAGTACACTTCCGATAACACCACATAATGTAGTAAAAATTATGATAAAAATAAGCCATCTTGCATCAGTAAAATAATGAGCATACGCCTTAATATATTCTTTGCTCATACCACTTTGTTTAGCGAAGCTCTCCCAAGTATCCCAAAACAATACAATTGGAAGAATATTCACCCCATTTTGCATTAAACTTGCCATTATCCAAGCAACGCTAAGCTTTTTACTATCATTAAATGAACCTTCTTTTAATAAAATTAGTTCTAAAACAATCCCCACTATAATCATATATGGCAACAAATACCAGTTCCCCATAATCAAATAGACAATACCTACAATACTGTAATAGACAAAAGAAACACCTCTTTTATTTACTCTTTGCACCATTAAAAAATAGACAGGCGCTAATAATAGCATTGTAATACCGGTAGATAAAACCATGCTTGTAAACTCATTAAACATAAACACCATATTTACAACAAACTGAATTACAATGAGTAATAAACTCATTAAAACAGTTGTTATAACATTATTTACACTCCATTTGTTTGGTTTTTTCATTTGAAATCCTCCCTTTAAAAAAATAGTTCATGGTGAATGTTCAATAAACTATAATCTTATTTGATTTTTAATATTGATTCCCATCCAGAATTAAAAAACTTAGCTAAGTCGTTAATATATCCTTCTGCCTCTTCTCTACTCATATCGTGGATAACTGTTTCAAAAACAGCTGTAAAATAAGCACTTGTTATCATATGATGCAAATTAGAACTTATTTCACCTTCTAATCTCCCCATATCCCTGAGCATCCTATAATACTCACTTGATACTTTTACTTCTAATTCAACCAAATCATGAACGTAATTTTCATATTTTGTGCCATCTGAGCAACAAATTATTAATTTGAAAATATCGAAATTATCATAAATATATTCCATAAAACCTTTAAGATAGTTTGTTGATAACTCTCTACTCATTTTTGTGATTCCTTCCTCAATTAAATCAAAATGAGCTTCTTGAGCTTTTTTAAATTGTTCGGTTAATCCATCGGCTACTTCAGATACAATAGAAATAAATAGTTCTTCTTTATCCTTATAGTATCCATAGAAAGCCCCTTGAGTAAAACCAGCTTCTTTTACAATGCCCCTAAGAGAAGCGTCCTTAAAGCCTTTATCTAAAAATTCTTTTTTAGCAACATCTATAATTTTTGCTTGTGTTTTAGACTTTATGTTCATTTAAACCTCCTAATATATCACTGATATATATCAGTGATATATTAGCGTAATTGAGATTTATTGTCAATATTTATTTTGAACCGGGTTTTCGACACTTAATCAATAAAATATAAAATATTAAATCAAACAAACGCTGAGAAATCAGTGTTTTTTTAATGGAAAAACTTCCAAATTCATTA
>PDWI01007365.1_pt1 | contig 13400 bp, 8 predicted proteins | sample 1430891 | NCBI WGS metagenome assembly PDWI01 (sample SAMN01162508, study PRJNA174530) | Oral metagenome, whole genome shotgun sequencing project. | biome: Marine environment; feature: Marine mammal; material: Swab sample of the gingival sulcus; isolation source: swab sample of gingival sulcus... | reverse complement strand
CACTTTGACTGTGGTATCATAGTGCTTGTATATAAACCTTTGTGAAATATACTTCCAACTTGAAATTGAAAAGATGAAAGAAATTGATAAATGGTTAGAACAATTCAGGGCAATTAGTTGATTATTATCTATATAGATTCCGGGTCAAGCCCGGAATGACAGATTTGTAGTTTATCTCGCCTTAAGTCATCCTGAGCTTACTCAAGCTCCAGAATGACACAACTCTTAAGATAATATCACTGACCCAAGCTGATTTACTATATCCGCCTTCTACAACTTCGGTATAGGTGCGTAGGAGTCGAGATCCTTACTCAAGCGGTTGGTGTTCTCAATCGTCTGATTATACTGATCAACTAATTGATTATATTGCTGGTTTTTTTGCTCCAAAATAGCATATTGATTTTCTAAATAGCTCTGACGACGGCCCAGTTCAGCCCGCTCAGCATAAAATTCACTAGTAGAATCAAACTGGCCACTCTGGGCTCGGGCATTAAATGACCTTATGTCATTGGCCAGAATTTGACTCTGACTGCGATACTGCTGATTAATAGTATCAAATTCAGCTTTTAGCTGATCCATCTGCCTAGAGAGTTGCTGTCTTTTTTGCTCCAACTGCTCAAACTGCTGATTATAATCGTCATTAAATTTGACAATTTGAGATCTGTCACTAAAATAACGACCATAATATCGCTCCAGCTGAGGATTGATGCCCGATAGCTCAGTTCCTAAGATTGAATGAAGCTCGTTGTGAAACTGACCAGGCTCAGTTCGTTTATAAAAATCCATCCTTTTGGCCAGTTTTTCGTCTTTTAGTCTCTGATAATCAGCCGCTAGCAGCTTGTCAATCCGCTTTCGCTCGCTAGCTGAGAGCCGAGTATAAGCAGCGTGCAGCAACTCATGAGCTAACGTCACCTCCTCAGCCTTTTCTAACTCACTATTCTTAATAGCATAAACAAAAACTTGGTCACCATTGTAACAGCCTAGGATATAGTTGCCCGGCTCTTTACGAACACAGTTTTGATTGAACTGGGTCGCGGTTTGTGATAGTGGCCGAGAGGCGCGAGCGATTCGTTCCATCTCTGGAGTTAGGCTCAAATCAGTCAGCATTCTAGACATCCGAAAACTTGGCCGATAATTAAAACCAACTACAAAATCATAGATCAACTGTCGTGATAAAATTGCCCAAGAAATTAGCCCCAAAATTAGCAAGCTAATAATCATCGGCACAATATAATGTCGTGGTTTCGTTTGTTCCATTGCTTATTATTTTATCACCTTTTTGGAGTTTTTGTAATCAAAAAAGACCCATTTTAGGGTCTTTTTTGTTTTACTCAGCTTCTTCTAGGGCGCTGATTAATGATTCTTCAACACTCTTTGAGCTAATCTTTGGTGCTGGCTTTGGCTTGGCCTCATCTTCAGTTACGATATCAATCTCATAACCAGTCAAAGCACTAGCCAATTTGACATTTTGGCCACCTCGACCGATTGCGATTGACTGCTGGTCTTTAGTGGTGATAGCTCTAGCTTGCTTCTTATCTTCATCAATCTCAACATTAATAATCTCAGCTGGAGAAAGCGCATTATAGATCATCTCAGTGGTTGACTCACTGTAATTTATGACATCGATCTTCTCGCGCTCACCAATCTCCTGAATCACCGCCTGGATCCTAATGCCGTGACCACCAACCAGTGTACCAACTGGATCAACACCGGGTACAGTTGAGCTGACAGCAATCTTAGTTCGAACGCCGGCGTCTCGAGCAATTGCTTTGATCTCAACCGAGCCATTCTCCATCTCTGGCACCTCGTTTTCAAATAGACCAATCACAAAATTTTTGTCACGACGGCTCAAAATTAGCTGCATGCCACGAGCACCTTCCTCAATCTCCTTGATCAAAACTTTGATTCGTGAGCCAGCTTTGTAGTACTCGTTTGGCACTTGTTCTCGCTTTGGAATAATTCCCACTCCCGAACCAAGCTCAACATAAACCGTACCACGATCAACTTTTTGAACATTACCGTTGACAATTTCACCAACTCGGTCTTTATACTCCTCAATCATTATCTCTCGCTCAGCATCTCTTAAGCGCTGCATAATCACTTGCTTAGCAGTCTGAGCCGCTACTCGTCCGAATGAGCCTACTGGGTGAGCATCTTCAATTACGCCACCAAGTTCAACTTTTGAGTCAATCTCCTTGGCATCCTCTAAGCTAATTTGAGTTTTCTCATCCTCAACTTGCTCCACTACTTCCCGGACCACAAACGCAGTCGCCTCGCCTTTGTTAATATCAAGCTCAGCCCGAACATTATGCTCGCGAGTAACATTATCGCGTCGCCAAGCTGCTGCAATCGCCTGCTCAACGATCGACAAAACTCGTTCTTTGTCTAGTCCTTTTTCTTCAGCAATCGCCTCAACCAAGTTTAGCAGCTGTTTTAGATTTAATTCTTCCATTTTGTTTACCTTTCTTTTAAAAAACCCGACCCTTTGATGTTGGTCGGAATTTGCTATATCATAATTATAACAAATTATTTTTAAAAAGCAAACCTAAAACCCGCCTAAAGCGGGTTTTAGACTAACTACAGATTATCTATTTAGAAATCTAGTTCTTCACTAATTTGTTCTTCTGTCAAATCAGCTTTTTCTTCATCATCTAAACGCTGAATACCAGTACCAACTGGAATTCGATGACCGATGATGACATTTTCCTTGAGGCCGTTTAGATAATCAACTCGACCACTAGTTGCAGCATTAATCAAGACCCGAGTAGTGTCTTGGAACGATGCCGCTGAAAGGAAGCTGTCGCTCCAGATTGAGACCTTAGAGATACCAAGTAGCAACTGTTTGTAGCCAATCAACTCTTTGTTCTCTTTAGCTAGCTCAATATTCTTATCAATCACCGCTGCTTTTGAAACAATCTCACCAGTCGCAAATGATGAAGCTCCTGGCTCCTCGATTTGAACTCGACTAAACATTTGTTTAACGATGATCTCAAGGTGCTTGGCTGAAACGTCCTGACCCTGAGCAGCATAAATGCGCAAAACTTCATTAATAATGTAGCGCTGAGTCGCCTCAATGCCCTTGTATTCCATCAAGTCTTGTAGGTTGTAAGAACCATTGGTTAACTTATCACCAGCCTCAACTTTTTGTCCAACATGAACAATCAATTTTAGATTACTTGGAATGCTGTATTTAGCCGGTGGATTGACTTCACCCTTGACGATGATCTGATTATCAGATAACTCAACTTCACCGCTAATTGGAGCAACCACAGTTGGCTGGCCTTTCTCAACTTCAACCAAGACATCACCAGACTTAACAAATGAGCCTTCTTTGACAATTGGTTTTTGGCCGTTTAGATCAATTTTAACCAACTCACCCTTGTCTGGAGTAACTTGGACTACATATTTATTGCCCTTCTCCCAGATATCAACCGTACCGGCAAACTCAGTGATATAAGCTTGACCTTTTGGTTTTCGTGCCTCAAATAGCTCTTCCACACGCGGCAAACCTTGCGAGATGTTTGAACCACCAGCCACACCCGAGCTGTGGAAAGTGTTTAGGGTTAGCTGGGTACCAGGCTCACCAAGCGATTGAGCAGCAATCACACCAACTGGCTCATGAGTCTTGATTAGCTGGTTAGTTGCTACATCAATGCCATAGCTCTGCTGTGGGATACCGTGCAATGTCTTAGCTGATAAGACCGACTTGATCTTAACACTATCAATCTTCTGATCATCTTCGATCGCTTGAGCAATCTCTTTAGTGATCAACTGATCTTTCTTGACATAGTCAGCCACATCCTCAGCCGCATAACGACCAAATAGTCGCTTTGAGAAATCAATCATAGTTTCTTCAGTTTCAGACCGATAAACAGCGTAACCTGGGTCTTCAACATCAACTTCTTCATCAGCAATCGTAAAGATATCTTGAGCCACATCAACCAAACGACGAGTCAAATAACCGGAGTCAGCCGTCTTAAGAGCGGTTGAGACCAAGCCGTTACGAGCGCCACGAGTTGCTACATAAGCCTCCAGTGAGCTCAAACCTTGCAAGAATGAAGATTTAACTGGCAGCTCAATCTCATTATTAAGCACATCAACCATGATACCGATGTTAGCCGCAGCCAGCTTAATGTTAGAAACTGTACCACGAGCACCGGAGTCGACCATCACTGACAAGGAAGTATCCATATCAACAATCTTTTCCTTAATCAAGTCAGTAATCTTATCATCGACAGTTCGCCAAGCATTAACAATCCAGTTGTGTCGCTCTTCGTCTGTTAATAGACCTTGTTCAAACTTATCTGAAATCTGATTAGACATTTCTTCACCTTCGTGAATGATATCATCAACCTCTGGGAAGCGAACATAATCGTCTTTACCAGCCGACAAAGCACCAACCGTAGCATAATCAAAAGCCAAGTCCTTTAAATCATCAGAAACTCGAGTGGTCACCTTAGCGCCATATTTATCATAAATTTGAGCCAAAACTTTTTTAAGTTGTTTCTTGTTCTGCGGCTCATTCTGGTATGGGAAATCTTTTGGCAAGACTTCGTTAAAGTAAACCCGACCAAGAGTAGTATTACGTTTTTCGCCCTTAGTGTGAACTCGAATTGGTGATTGCAAACCAATCAAACCAGCGTCATAAGCCATCTCAGCTTCATAAACAGAAGTATAATTTTTGACTTCGTCTTTAGCGTATTTTGGCTTATTATAAGTCAAGTAGTAGTTACCAAGCACAATATCCTGAGTTAAGGACAATACTGGTGAACCATCAGCTGGCTTAAGTAAGTTGTTCTCAGCCGTCATCAAGTTTTTAGCCTCAGCTTGTGCCTCTTTAGAAAGTGGCAAGTGAACCGCCATCTGGTCACCATCATAGTCGGCGTTAAAGCCATTGGCCACCAATGGATGAAGCTGAATTGCTTTGCCCTCAATCAAAACTGGCTGAAAGGCCTGAATATTGAGGCGGTGCAAGGTTGGAGCGCGGTTAAGCAAAACATATTTGCCCTTAATCACATCCTCTAACGCATCCCAAATAATACTCTCACCAGCCTCAATCAAGCGACTAGCTGAGCGAATATTGTGAGCATACTCATTTCTAATTAGGAATGAGATTACAAATGGTTTGAATAGTTCCAAAGCCATATCTTTTGGCAAACCACATTGATTAATCTTTAATTCTGGACCAACAATAATCACCGAACGGCCAGAATAGTCAACTCGCTTACCAAGCAAGTTTTGACGGAAGCGACCTTGCTTTCCTTTCAAGCTATCACTGAGGGATTTTAGCTTACGGCGACCACCAGCTGATGAAGCAGCTCGGTTACCGCGGGTAGCTGAATTATCAATCAATGAATCAACCGCTTCTTGCAGCATTCGCATCTCATTGCGGCAGATTACCTCTGGCGCATTCATATCAAGCAACTTCTTCAAGCGATTGTTACGGTTGATGACTCGACGATAAAGGTCGTTTAAGTCAGAAGTCGCAAACCGACCACCAGCCAACTGAACCATTGGTCGCAGTTCTGGCGGAATCACTGGCACAACTGTCATTGTCAAATAATTTGGTTTGATGCCAGCATTTTGCATATTCTCAAGCATCTTAAGTCGTTTTAGGACTTTTTTCTTAGCTTGACCTTTTGACTTTTCAGCTTTAGCCGAAATCTTCTCAATCATTTGCTCAAGATCAATCTCATCAAGCAACTTCTTTAGAGCTTTGGCACCCATGCCAACTTCAATCAACTCTTCTAGCTCGTCAGGTAGCTCACGATAAGCTTTCTCGCTTAGTAGAGCACCTTTGACCAGTTTTTCCAATCCAGCTTTTTTGGCTTTATAATCAGCCTCTACTTGTTCTAGCTCTTGAGATTGACGCTTGGCTAACTCAGTAATGGTCAAATCGTCCAACTCAGCCTGCTCATCAGTCTCAGTTTCGTGAGCATCAACTTTGTCTGAAGCATCGGAATAACGCTTTTTAATAGCTTGCTTTTGAAGCTCAAACAAATCCTCAGCTTCCTGCAACATCTGATCACGTCGTTCTTCATCAACTTCCGTAATAATATAACTAGCAAAGTAAACAACTTTTTCAATATTCTTGACAGTCAAACCAAGCAACATGCTCATAGCACTTGGAGTACCGCGCATAAACCACATATGAGCCACTGGTGCCGCTAGAGCAATATGTCCCATGCGCTCACGACGCACAGCTGAGCGAGTAACTAACTCACCATTTTTATCAACTGCTGCCTCACGAGAACGAACACCTTTGTATTTGTTGTCGTGCGGATTAATGTCTTTGATTGGACCAAAAATTCGCTCACAAAACAAACCATCTCGTTCTGGTTTTTGAGTTCGGTAGTTGATAGTCTCTGGTTTAGTAACCTCACCATAACTCCAGCTCAAAATGTCTTCTGGTGATGCGATTGACAAACGAATCGCATCAAAATCAACATCCTTGTAGTCTCTGTTATATCCGGCCATCTTATTCCTCCTCTCCTGAGTCTTGCGACTCTTTATCTTGATTCTCCTCGTCTAGCTCAGCCTCTAGCTCTTCCTCCAGTGAAATCGCCTGGCTAACCTCCTCCTCGGTTGGAGTTTCAGCTTTTTTATCATTTATTTCTTCAAAATTTATCTCTTGATCGTTTTCAGTGTTAATCAAATCAACTTTCAGACCCAATCCTTGCAATTCCTTGACCAAAACATTGAATGATTCAGGAATCTTTGGACCAACAATTGGCTGGTCTTTAATAATTGATTCATAAGCTTTAGAACGACCAATCACATCATCTGACTTGATTGTTAGCATCTCTTGCAGGACTGATGACGCACCATAAGCCTCTAACGCCCAGACCTCCATCTCTCCTAGTCGCTGACCACCATTTTGAGCTTTACCACCGAGTGGCTGCTGTGTAACTTTAGTGTAAGGACCAGTTGAACGAGCGTGAATCTTGTCGCTAACCATGTGATGCAATTTCATCATATGCATGATACCAACAGTGACTCGTTCTTTGAAGGCTTCACCAGTTTGGCCATCATAAAGAGTAACTTTACCATCTTTAGCATAGCCAGCTTTTTCTAGCTCACTAGAAATCTGCTCATCAGAAACACCATTATAAGAAATTGTGGTCATTTTGTAACCAAGCGCCTTAGCCGCTAGACCCATGTGGACCTCAAATAGCTGCCCTAGGTTCATACGAGATGGCACACCAAGTGGGTTGAGAATAATATCAACCGGCTCACCATCAGCTGTAAATGGCATATCTTCTTCAGGCAAGATTTTAGCAATCACACCCTTGTTACCGTAACGACCAGCCATCTTATCACCGACTGAAATTTTGCGCATTTCAGCTACAAAAATCTGAATCTGCATCAAGACGCCAGCTTTTAAGACATGACCATCTTCGCGGGTAAACTTGCGCACCTCGATAACTTTACCACCACCGGAGTTATTCATGCGCTTTGAAGTATCACGAACATCTTTGGCCTTTTCACCAAAGATAGCTCGTAGCAAGCGTTCCTCAGATGACAATTCTTGCTCACCTTTTGGCGTAATCTTTCCGACCAAGACATCACCAGCACGGACTTCTGATCCAACCTGGATAATACCTTCCTCATCAAGATTGCGTAAGCTCTCTTCTGAAACATTTGGAATATCGCGAGTCACAATCTCAGGACCAAGCTTAGTTTCGCGGACCTCAACTGTGTAATCCTTGATATTAATACTGGTCAAACTATCGTCGTGAACTAGACGATTGGAGATGATTAACGCATCATCCATGTTATAACCATGCCATGACATAAAGGCAACTCGCAAGTCTTTACCAAGTGCCAACTCACCATCGGCGATTGAAGCACCCTCAATCAAAATATCATCTTTCTTAACCTTATCACCAGTAGAAACTACTACTCGCTGATTGATACAACGATCATCGTTTGATTTAGCGAAATGGATTGGCTTATAGATTTTTTCACCATCTTTTTTATAGTCAACAACCAGCTCATCAGCAGTAGCTTTTTTAACTACACCACTACCGCTAGCCAAGATTAACTGAGAAGTATTGCGAGCTACGTCAAACTCAATACCAGTTCCAACGGTTGGGGTTTCAGGCTTGATTAATGGCACAGCTTGTCGTTGCATGTTAGCACCAGTCAAAGCTCGGTCAACCCGGTTTTTCTCCACAAATGGCACCAAACCAGCAATTGGACCCAAGATTTGACGATGCGCCGCATCCATATAAGTAATCTCATCCGCATCAACTGTTTCTGGCTGCAAATGACGACGAGCCGAAACGCGCTCTTCAGCGAATTTATTGTTCTTGTCTAATTTTGCGCCAGCATCAGCAATAATCTCTTTCTCTTCCTCTAGAGCATCAAGATAAACAATTTTATCAGTCACTTTGCCGTTTTCAACTTTTAGATAGGGTGTCTCGATGAAACCGTAACGGTTGATGCGAGCATAAGTTGCCAAATTAAGCACCAAACCGACGTTTCCACCCTCAGGTGTCTCAACAGCACAAATTCGGCCGTAGTGAGTTGGGTGTAAGTCGCGCACCTCAAAGCCAGCTCGATCTCGAGTCAAACCACCAGGACCCATTGAACTTAGGCGGCGTTTGTGTGATAACTCCGAAACCAAGTTAGTCTCATCCATAAACTGTGATAGCTGAGAACTGGCAAAGAACTCTCGTACTGATGCTACCATTGGTCGAGCATTAATCAACTGACTTGGAGTAACGCTATCAAGCTCAACCATAGCCATTCGGTCCATAATATTGCGCTGCATACGCAAAAGACCAATTCTAAACTGTCGTGCTACCACCTCACCGACTAATTTAACGCGGCGGTTGTATAGTGCATCAACATCGTCAGCTTGGCCTTGTTCGTGATTAAGACGAATAATCTCAGCCACCACTGCAGCCAAATCATCAAGCTGGAAAGTTCGGTGTTTAACATCATTCTTGGTTTTTAGATCAAGCCGTTGGTTAATCTTGTATCGTCCGACTTCACCATAATCATAGCGTTTGAAGTCAAAGAACATCTTCTCGATCATCTCTTTAGCATTCTCAACTGTTGCCAAGTCACCTGGACGCAAGCGAGAAAAGACCTCAATCAAAGCCTCGGAAGTTGTCTGTGATGGGTCTTTAGCCAAAGTTTCAGTTAGATAATCAAACTGACCTTCTTTAACGCCACCAAACAATTTGGTCATTTTTTCGTTAGTAAAACCAAAAGCTCTAAGTAGAGTTGTAACCGGCAACTTGCGGCGACGGTCAATCTTGACATAAATTACACCTTTAGAGGTGGTTTCAAATTCTAACCAAGCACCTCTAGTTGGAATCATTTTAGCTCCAAAGAACTTTTGACCAGCGGTCATGGTGTTGGTGAATAAAACACCAGGTGAGCGAATTAGCTGTGAAACCACAACCCGCTCAATACCATTGATAACAAAGCTTGCTCGCTCAGTCATCCAAGGATACTTACCAAAATAAATTTCTTGCTCATTAGTTTCACCAGTCGTCTTATTGAGCAGCTCAACCTTGACTTTTAATGAAGCTTCGTAAGAAACATTGTTGACTTTGGCTTCTTCTGGTGTAATTTCTGGAAGCTCAAACTTGTGATCCAGAAAAGTTAATGATAGTTTTTCGCCGGTGTAATCTTCGATTGGATTGACTTCTGCAAAAATTTCTTTTAGCCCGTCACCAATCAAATCTTCCCACGAATTTAGCTGATGCTCAATCAAATTTGGCATCGGCAAATTATTATCTTGCTGGGTAAAACATACCCGCTCTAGTCGTTTTGACTGTTTTTTTGCCACTATAACCCCTTATATAGTTATTATTTTATTGTCTTTGGCGCGCTTGAAGACATCTAGGTGCTGACGATTTTTCCTTGCCACAAAAAAATCGTAGAATCAACACTATTCCACTTCTGATAGCAGATTATATCTTATTTGAGAGCTTTTTTCAAGGGGCTTTTCTGATTAAAAGCATCTTCTGAAAACGCCCTCTATCAAGCGATAATTGGAGCGCTGTATAGGAGTACGCAATTTTGCTATCGCCCCACCTAGAGCAATTTTAGGGCATTTTAGAGCGTTTTTACTCAAAATAGAGTCAATTTTGGTCAGTTTTTGAGCTCAAAATGACGATTTTAGCTAATCGACATAACGAACTAAAATATTGAAAGCAGAATAGTATTTCTCAACCTCGTCTTGCTCACTTGGGTTTTTATCACAACCATAGATTTCTTTGACAATCTGGTCGAGCTTATAATCATAATATATCGAAAACACTGGCGAATCTTGACTAGCCAAATTCGGTACACCATTAAAACACTGTCTCAGCATAAAAGCCGTGTGATGACCACTATAAAAAATCCCTTTCATTTTCCAATATTTATCTTTATTAGCAGTATACATCAAAGAATTGTTGCGAAAATGCTTTTTGGTCTCATTATCCAAGTTCAGTTCATCACCATCGGGATAATAATCGTTTAAAGCGTGTTGAAACTTTATTTGCTTTTTAGTATCTCTAACCATCGAGTCGTATTGAAGCTTCTTGGCTCGCTCCTGAATACCGCTATAAGTAACGGTTACGATTCCCGCCAAAACACCAATCACCACAATCGCTATCAATAGCTCAATAATAGTAAAGCCAGTTTCAGTTTGTCTCTTCATAAAATCAATTATAACATTGCTTATGCTTTTTAAGCAATATTTAAGCGACTTAGTTTTTGCCGCGCCAATCAATCTGACTCATTGAGTCTTTGAAGCAATTGCTCTTTAAAAAATCATCTTCATATTTGCTGGAACACATCATCGGATGGCGCGAAGCATAAATTTGACCGTTTTCGATTAGGGGCGCTAGTTTCTGAGCTGATTTACCCCATAAAAACCATTTAATTTGAGGATTTTGCTGGTCAATATATTTTATCAATTTGTCCGAAAAATCCGACCACAAATCTTGATGCGATAACGGCTGCTTTCTAACGCAAGAAAAGCTAGCATTGAGCATCAAAACACCTTGCTTCTCCCAATCAGTGATCAGATCATAAGGATTTTTAATTACAAATTGACCACTAATAATTTGGTCTTTGATTTGGGTGAAGGTTGGTATTTTAGCGTAATTGTCAATTTGATGGCAATTCTTGTATATTAGACGCAAAATATTGCGAAACGAGGTCTGACGAAACGGTTTTGTCCAATCATTAAGTCCCTTAACTTGGAACGAGCGACCAGTCGCCACTCCTGGCTCAGGATAAGGGTCCTGGCCTAAAATAACTACCTTAATTTGAGCCAAATCTAGCTCCAAAAACCGCAGCACCTTGTCTAAATCAGGATTGATGTCCTGATTTTTTATTTGTCGTTCAATTTCTAGCAACTGTTTTTTATTATCATCTATTAGCGACTGCCAAGATGGGTTGATTTTATCTGGAAACATAATTTTATTATACCTTATTTTAAACATAATACCATTTTGCACTATCAAGCTAGTGCTTTTTATGTTACAATACTTGACATGACAGATAATAAACCATATCAGAACAATCAGCCTTTTCGTAAAGGCGAAAAATTTCTTGAAGAATTAAGAAAATCACAACAACATTTAAAAGAGTCAGACACCGAGTTTGATCAGGCTTTTGAGATAATCAATCGTAACCCAACTCGCGTTACTATCTTTGGTTCAGCTCGATCAGTTGAATACAATCAACCATATTTAGCAAAAGCTGAGCAACTTGCCGCTAAACTAGCTCAAGCTGGTTTCGCTATTGTTTCAGGTGGTGGCCCAGGCATTATGCAAGCAGCCAACAAAGGCGCTTTTGAAGCTGGTGGTAAATCAATTGGTTTAAATATTAAACTACCATTTGAACAATCACCAAATCCATACACAACTGATGAAATGACTTTTCGTTATTTTTTCACTCGTAAAGTAGCTTTATCTTTTTATTCTCAAGCTTATGTTTACTTTCCAGGTGGTTTTGGAACTTTAGACGAATTATTTGAGATTATTACTCTAATTCAGACTAAAAAAGTGCCAAAATTACCAGTTATTTTAATGGGTAGTGATTATTGGAGTGATATTGATAAATTTGTTCATCAACATATGCTAAAAACTGGTACTATCTCCGAAGGTGATGAGCGGATTTATACCATCGTTGATAGCGTTGATGAGGCAGTCCAAATTATTGTTAATGAATACAACAAATAATATTAAGCGATAATAAAAAAATCCCCCATCAAGGGAGATTTTTTATTATCAAGTTTTTATTTAAACTGATTAATGTTTTGTCCGCTGCTTGGTTGAATTGGTTGAGCAGGCTGTGGAGCAGCAGGTTGAGGCTGTGATTGCGCTGGAGCAACAGGTTGAGCAGGTTGAGCAGGTTGTGGAGTAGCAGGCTGCGGAGCGGCTGGTTGTGCTGGTGCTACGCCTTGCGGAGCTGTCGTCTGAGCTGAAGCTGTCATCGCCTGAGACTGAGCCATTTGATTGGCACCAGTTTGTTGAGGCGGTAAGGATTGAGCCACAGCTTGACCGTTAGGACCAACATATTTACTATCACCAAATGCCAAAACTAGCAAAGCAACTGGAGATAAAAAGATCATGAAAGCGATCCAACCAGCACCTTGCTTGCCAAAAGCTTTTAGTAAGTCAATGATAACCATTATGGCGATCACAAAATTGACAAATGGAATACAGAATAACAGAATCCACCACCAAGGGCGACCAATTATCTCCATCATAATGATCATATTGTAAATTGGCACAATTGCTGCCCAACCTGGCTTTCCAGCCTTGGTAAACAATTTCCAATGAGCCACTATCATTAAGACCGCCATAATCAAGGCCGGTATAAACACTACCGCCATCATTCCTGCAAACAGACCAGTTGCCATACCAGCTTCTGATCCGCTAAGAGAAGATTCGTAACCGTACATTTTAAAAATTCCTTTCTTTAAAGTTATTATGTTTTGATTATAACACGATAATAGAAAAATGTGTTAAAATGTTTGGATGAGCGAAGAAAAAATTAATAAGAAATCAGATCAATTAGGCAATCAACCGATCAGCAAGTTATTATTTAGAATGTCACTCCCAGCCACTGTTGGCATGATGGTCGGAGCGCTTTATCAGATTGTTGATGCCGTTTTTATCGGCCAGAATATTGGGGCCGAGGGTATCGGCGCCATTACATTAACTAGTCCGTTATTTATGTTTGTAATGGCGATGTCGGTGATGTTCTCAGCCGGGACAGCCTCAATCGTCGCTCGCTTATTCGGAGCTAAGAAAATGGCCAAATTGCGCCAAACCAGCTTCAATTCATTGTTTGTAACATCTATTATAAATATTGTCGTTGCTGGAATTACCTTCTTAATTATGCGACCGTTAATAAGCCTGCTTGGAGCTTCGGGCCAGACT
>PDWI01015786.1_pt1 | contig 13404 bp, 11 predicted proteins | sample 1430891 | NCBI WGS metagenome assembly PDWI01 (sample SAMN01162508, study PRJNA174530) | Oral metagenome, whole genome shotgun sequencing project. | biome: Marine environment; feature: Marine mammal; material: Swab sample of the gingival sulcus; isolation source: swab sample of gingival sulcus... | reverse complement strand
AGCGTCGATTTGGTCGGTTATATTTGTTTTTTTCATGTTGGTATCCACCTTAATGTTTTTCTATATTAAAGCAGATACACAGTTATTTTTATAGTCTCTCGTAATTAAAAAGCATTAATCATTTTTTATTTGAGTTACGCCATTTTTACACCATTTTAATTTTTGATTAATGGCATCTTCTAATAATTTATCATTTTCAGGTAAAGAATCTCTTGATGCTTCGTGATGCCATAAATGGTAAGCAATAGCAGAGAATTTTAGATTTGCTCTTTTACCACCGTTATTAAAGAATCGAGCCACAAATTCGCTGTCTTCTCGCCCCCAACCAACAAAATCATTATTAAAACCATTTATTGCAAAGGCATCTTCTTTAAAAAATGCCATATTACAACCACGAATACCGTGATAGTAATTTGATTTTTCTTTACTTAAAATAATATCTCTAATAAAAGAAATTCTGATAGATGTAAATCTTTTTTCAATGCGTTTTTCTAATCCTTTTTCATACCATTTTAAATGCTGATAATGTTCTTTATTTTTAAGTAGTTCTTCGGTTTTTTCAGTGGTTAAAACCACACGACTTCCCTGAATAAAAATTCCTTTTTTAGCCACAGATTTATGATCTGAAATAAATTTAGGATGCATCACCATATCACCATCAATGATGATCACATAGTCGTTTTTTACTAATGATAAAGCCTTATTACGAGATCGAGATAGTCTAAATCCATTATCCTCTTGCCAAGCGTGTTTTAGTGGAATAGGAAAGTTTTCTTGATATTTTTTAACTAAATCAATAGTTTCTTGAGTTGAGCCATCATCAGCAATAATCACTTCATCAGGTAATGATTCTTGAACTAATACTGAATTTAAAACAGCCTCCAGTGCATCAGGGCGATTGTAGGTAGTAATAATTAACGAACAGCTTAATGTTTGATTTGCTTCATAAAGTTTAATATATTTATAGTAAGATCCCATTGCATTTGCCATTGAGATAATAAATCCATTACTGCCTGATGTAATGCCTTTTTTTAGAAAATAATTTTTAATAAAGGCAGAAATTCCGTGAGAAATTGCTTTTCCAACAGAACTTTTTTTAGAGAATTTTTGTTGTTGTGCAAAAAGGGTTGTGTATTGTTGCATTTTATTGATTAACCCTTCTGCATTATCAAAAGAATAATGATTAAAACTATTTTTTAAGGTAACTAATTCAATATTAGCAGGAATATCCAATGATTCGTGGACTTGTTTATTATTAAAGGAAACAAGAGAGCGATGATATAAACGCTTAACATAATCAGGATACCAACCGCAGGTTTTTATTGGGGTATTTCTATAATGATTGATGCGTAAAATTTGATAAACTTTATGCTGATTTGTTAGATCAAGTTGTGATATTTCATTAATTAATTCAGAAGGAAAAACTTCATCGCTATCAATATTAATAATCCAATCATTAGTTGCTAATTCAGCCATTAAGTTTTTCATTGGTCCAAAACCAATGAATTTATGATAATGAACAACAACGTTATCAAATTTTTTTGCAATATCAAGTGTGCTATCTGTTGAGCCATTATCTAAAATAATAATTTCTGAAAATTGAGCTAAAGATGCTAAACATTTTTCTAAATATTTTTCAGCATTTTTAACCATTATGGTAACACTAATAGGCATTTTTTTATTCATAGATAGGCTCTTTTTCTTTTTTATTCGCTTGAGTAAATAAGGTTGTTTTTAATGAACTTAATAATTCTTGTCTTACAACGGATAATTGAGGTTTTTCACCTGCTTGGAAAACAACAGGACGACAAAACTCCATTGCTTTAATGCCTAATCTGGCGGTAAGTAAGCCTACACCAATTCCTTGTGCTGCTCGCATTGAAAATTTAGCAGTAAGATTTTGAGAAAAATAATCCATTCCAATATCACTGGCAATTTCAGTAACACCCGCAAATGCCATATTTGTAATGACCATTTTAAATAGTTTTAAGCGGCTAAAATAACCTAATTGCATACCATAAATTTTTGTAATTTTATTTACCAATGCAATATTTCGCCACGCAACCATAAGTACATCAACAATTGCTAAAGGACTAATGGCAACAATAATCGTATTTTCAGAGGCACTTTTACTAATTAACTTTTTCACTTTTTTATCAAGCGGTTTTAAAATATCTTCATTGAATAAATAAAATACTTCTTGGGCATTATAAACTTCACTTAATTGATTTTGCCATTGTGTTTTATTTTGCTCTGAGATAGGAAGGTCTTTTAAAATAGTTTTGCAAAATTGTGTTGTAATTTCACCGCTTGTAGAAGAGGGATCATTAAATAATAATTTACTTTTTTGTTGATTTTTTTGATGGTTACGCAAAAAAATTAGTTTACGCCATTCTGAAATAATAGCACCAACCCCCAATAAACTAATACCAAAAAAGACAATTGAAAAAATAAAATAAATCCATTGATGCTGTTGCCAAGTATCAATTAACCATTGAACACTTTGAGCAAAAGTTGCAATAGCTAATAAGAAAAATGCACTCATTAACATACGAAGCCAAAAACGAGGAGGTTTTAGACTTTCTTCTATTATGGATTCAGCTTCTACTTCAACAATTTCTTTTTCGACAATAATATCATCGCCTATAAATTCTTTTTTAGGCTGAATTACAGGTTCCAAAGAAACGTCTTCTGTACTAAAAATACGTTTTTTCATCTATTTTAAGCGGTCTTTTATTTAAGTAAATTTGCAAAAAGTTGTTGATAACGTACCGCTTGTGGTGCTTGTTTTAAGCGTTCTGCGGTTAAAATACTTTTTAGTTCATTTACTGCGGTATTAAAATCATTGTTTACAATAATATAGTCAAATTCATCGTAATGGCTCATTTCAGAAATTGCTTCAGCCATACGCTTTTCAATCACTTCTTTTGAATCTTGCCCACGATTAATTAAACGTTTTTCTAATTCAGCTCTTGAGGGAGGTAGAATAAAAATCGTTTTTACGTTTGATAATTGATTTTTGATTTGTTTAGCACCTTGCCAATCAATATCTAAAAATACATCAATACCTTGCTCAAGACTTTTTTCAATCATTGGTAATGATGTACCATAATAATTACCAAAAACTTCAGCCCATTCAAGAAAATGACCTTTTTCAATTAAAGACTTAAATTCTTCCTGATGAGTAAAATAATAATGAATCCCGTCTTCTTCATTAGGGCGAGGATTTCGAGTGGTATGTGAAATAGAAAGTTGAACTTCACTACGAGGTAAATCGGAGAGTAGAGCATTAATCAAAGAAGATTTACCTGCACCGCTTGGTGCAGATATAATATAAAGATTTCCTAAACTCATCATATTGTTATAATCTGACATTTATTTTCTTTTTGCTATAGGATGAACAAAACCTAGAGCTAGATCCCAAGGTTGCTCAATCCAAGTATTTTGTGGAATATCAATTACATAATCGTCCACTAAAGGAGTACCTGCTGGTTTAGCAAAAACAGTGACAAAACGTGCCTTAGGATACATTTTACGAATCTCACGAGCGGTATTGCCTGTATCAACTAAGTCATCAACGACAATAAAACCTTCGCCATCACCTTTTGCAGCGTGTAAAACTTTTAACTCATCACTTTGAGTATAATGATCTTCATAACTCATTATACAAACGGTTTCAACGTGACGAAGATTAAGCTCACGAGCAAGTACAGCTGCTGGGAATAATCCACCACGACTTACCGCAATAATCCCTTTCCATTGTGAAGCAGGTAATAATTTTTCTGCTAATTTTCGGGTGTGCATTTGAAACATGTCCCATGTGACAATGTATTTTTCACTCATAGAATCTCCTAACTAAGAATTTTGAGCATATTATGCTCTAAGGTTAATGTTTAAAATAAAATTGGCTAAGGATACCTGAAAATAGAGATTTTTTCTAGTTATCTCCTCTATTTTTCTTTTAAAATTCTTGCTACTGGTGCAAAACTTCGGCGATGAAAAGGTGTTGTGCCAAATTCAGCTAATTTTTCAAAATGCAATTTAGTTGGGTAGCCTTTATGTTTAGCAAAGCCATATTCTGGAAATTGTTTATCTAATTCTTTCATCTCATCATCACGGGCAACTTTTGCTAAAATAGACGCTGCACTAATTTCAGAGACTAAGCTATCACCTTTAATAATTGCTTGTGAAGGAATATTAAAATCAGGGCTACGGTTTCCATCAACCAAAATAAAATCAGGCTTTATAGAAAGGGCTTGAACAGCACGTTGCATAGCAAGCATTGTGGCATTAAGAATATTAATTTCATCAATTTCTTCTGGCTCTGCACGCCCCAAACTCCAAGCAAGGGCTTTTTGCTTAATTTCAATTGCTAGGGCTTCTCTGCGTTTTTCAGAAAGTTTTTTAGAATCGTTTAAGCCTTCAATCGGATTATTGGGATCTAAGATTACAGTAGCGGTGACAACGGCACCAACAAGAGGACCTCGCCCCACTTCATCAACACCTGCAATAAGCTCAACATTAGGATAAATAAAGGTATTTGTCATTATAGTTATACAAAATAATTAATTAGATGAATATGTTACAACGCTTTAATAAAAGAATAAAGAGTAGAATTTCTGTAGTTTATTTTGTGATCAATATCATTTTTTTTAATAAAAACATAAATTTTGCTCGACAATCGTTTTTTTTTTGCACAATACTGGTGTTTGATAATTATTTTAATCGCTATAAGGATTTTTTATGAAAGTAACAGTGAAAACAACAGCATTAGCAATTTTAGTTTCTTTAGGGGTTACAGCTTGCGGATCTTCAGGAAATTCGTCATCAAATACCCCTTCAACAAATACAAATTATGAAAAAATGTTAAATGATGCAACTCAAAAGGTTATTGAGGCAAATAGAGCAAAAGCATTAGCAGAGCAAGCGAAGCAAAATGCTGAAATGAATGTTGAGAAATTAGTAAATGAAGCTAATCAAAAAGCCGAAGAAGCGAAAAAAGCCAAAGAGTTAGCAGAGCAAGCGAAGCAAACGGCAGAAGCAAATGCGAAACAGTTAGTAAATGAAGCTAACCAAAAAGCTGAAGAAGCGAAAAAAGCCAAAGAGTTAGCAGAGCAGGCAAAACAAACGGCAGAAGCGGATGCACAACAGTTAGTGAATGAAGCAAATCAAAGAGCTAAAGATGCGGAGAAAGCCAAAGAGTTAGCTGAACAAGCAAAGCAAACAGCAGAAATGAATGCACAGCAATTAGTAAATGAAGCTAACAAAAAAGCAGAAGAAGCCAAAAAAGCTAAAGCATTAGCGGAACAAGCAAAGCAAATGGCAGAAGCGAATGCACAGCAGTTAGTGAATGAAGCAAATCAAAAAGCTAAAGATGCGGAGAAAGCCAAAGAGTTAGCTGAACAAGCAAAACAAGATGCTGAAATGAATGTAGAGCAAGCCAATAAAAAAGTTGAGCAATCAATCAAGGAAAAAGAATTAGCAGAGCAAAAAATGCTTAATGCAGAAGAAAATGCTAAAAAAGAATTAGCTGAAAAATTTAAGCAAGCTGAAGCTAAATTAGAAGAAGCTAAAGATGCTCAAAAATTAGCAGATAAAGTGAAAGCTGATGCTCAAAAAATGGTAGATGAGGCTAATCAAAAAGCTAAAGATGCGGATAAAGCCAGAGAGTTAGCTGAACAAGCAAAACAAGATGCAGAAATGAATGCTAAACAAATGGCTGATGATGCAGCGAAAAAAGTGGCTGAAGCAAATAAAGCGAAAGCATTAGCTGAACAAGCAAAACAAGATGCTGAAATGAATGCGAAACAAATGGCTGATGATGCAGCGAAAAAAGTCGCTGAAGCAAATAAAGCAAAAGCATTAGCTGAACAAGCTAAACAAGATGCAGAAATGAATGCGAAACAAATGGCTGATGATGCAGCGAAAAAAGTGGCTGAAGCAAATAAAGCGAAAGCATTAGCTGAACAAGCTAAACAAGATGCACAAGCAAATGCTAAACAAATGGCTGATGATGCAGCGAAAAAAGTAGCTGAAGCAAATAAAGCAAAAGCATTAGCTGAACAAGCAAAACAAGATGCACAAGCAAATGCTAAACAAATGGCTGATGATGCAGCGAAAAAAGTGGCTGAAGCAAATAAAGCAAAAGCATTAGCTGAACAAGCAAAACAAGATGCAGAAATGAATGCTAAACAAATAGCTGATGATGCAGCGAAAAAAGTCGCTGAAGCAAACAAAGCCAAAGCATTAGCTGAACAAGCAAAACAAGATGCAGAAATAAATGCAGAAATAAATGCAGAAAAATTAGTAAATGAAGCTAATCAAAAAGCTGAAGAAGCGAAAAAAGCCAAAGAGTTAGCTGAACAAGCAAAACAAGATGCTGAAATGAGTGTAGAGCAAGCCAATAAAAAAGTTGAGCAAGCAATCAAAGAAAAAGAATTAGCAGAACAAAAAATGCTTGATGCAGAAGAAAATGCTAAAAAAGAGTTAGCTGAAAAATTTAAGCAAGCTGAAGCTAAATTAGAAGAAGCTAAAGAGGCTCAAAAATTAGCAGATCAAGCGAAAGCAGATGCACAAAAAACGGTAGATGAGGCTAATCAAAAGATTGCAGAAGCAAATAAGGAAAAAGAAAAAGCTATCAAAGATAAAGAAATGGTTGAAGAAAATGTTCAAAAAGCAATTGATGAAGCGAATAAAGCGAAGGAATTAGCCGAACAAGCTAAAAAAGATTATGAAGCAAATGAGCAAAAGAAAATTGATGAAGCCAAAAAGAAATTAGAAGAGGCTAATAAAAATTTAGATAATGCGAATAAAGAGTTAGAAACTGTTCAAAATAAATTATCTGATTATAAATTTGATTCATTTATGTTAAATGGTAATACCTCTTTTAAAGCTCGTAGTTCTGTAAAAGATATTGAGAAAATTATTCCGATGAACAATGCAGGCATTAAAGAAGGTGAAGTAGATAGTGATATGAAAGATATTATAGTAGAAGTAGATGAATGGGGAGAAGAGAAGCATAAAATAGTAGGAAATTCTCATTCTTTTATTAGTAATAGCTATGCAAATTCAGGGATTGCTTTAATTCATGATGTATTTATACCACAAGATGGAAAATCTCAATTTGATGATAATCTTATTTATATTGGAAAAGAAACACAGATTGATGACTTTAAGAAATTGACGGGAATTGCTGGATATAAAGGTCATGCCTTAATAGCTTTTAATCGAGCAGCGGAAGCAAAAGGAACTGTTAATTTAGATGTCAATTTTGATAAGAAAGTGATTTCTGGTGAAATTAAAGGAAAAGCCTCTGATGTTAATATTATTCTAGAGAATGGTAGTATTAGTGAAAATGCGATTTCTTTTTCAGGATCAGCTATTGAAAAAATACATAATTTGCAAGGTAGTTATGAAGGTAAATTTATGGGAGAAAACGCTACAGAGATTGCAGGAAAAGCAATTTTAAGTGATGAAGATAGTAAACTTGGTGCTGTTTTTAACGCCAAGAAAAAATAGCTCCTAAATAAATCACTTTAATTTACTCATAAGGCAACAAAATTTGTTGCCTTATTTTTCCGAGATTTCAAATAATGAATTATAAATTTTTGTATTTTTTACCCTTAATTTCACCGGATAATTAATATTATCAATGGACAAAAACAAACCTTTTCTTACACCAAAACGGAAATGGAAAATGATCCTAATTTAACCACTGAATTATTAAATGTGGCGATTTTAAAAAATAATGTGGCGTTTATTCAAAAAGTATTACGTATTTATAAAACACTGCCGAATACTGATCCGATTTTGATAAATTATACGAAAGGAAAAATCGCATATTTAACCCAAGATTATCCAACAGCAATTAGTTATTACCGTCAAATTTTAGCGATAAATCCTGAACTTAACCCTGTGCGTATTGAACTTGCTCAAGCCTTGTTTTATGACAAGCAACTTAGCAATGCCGAGCAACAATTCCGCAAAGCTAAAACAGTGTTAAATTTGCCTACGAGTGTGAATAATTTACTGGATAACTACCTTGCCATTATTGAAAAACAAAATGAATGGAATATTGATTTTAGCTTTCATTATGTGCGAGATACCAATATCAATAATACTTCAAATGCTCGAAATATTGAAAATACCGCCTTTGAGAAAAATGATGATATGTTGCCCCAAACAGCTCACGGTGTGGCGTATAGTTTAGGGTTAAGCAAAGATTTTAACTTAACAGGCAAGCATTATCTCGCCTTTTCAAATTATCTAAGCGGTGAGAATTATTGGGATAATCACAGTTATGATGATATTAGCAATCGTCTTTCATTAGGCTATCGTTATAAAACGACTAAAGGAACATACAGCTTATTACCGTTTTATAAAAAACGTTGGACAGGCGGAACGAGTTATAATTGGAGTAATGGGGTGCAAGGGAATGTTTCTCACTGGTTAAATGATCATTTTAATTTGTCGCTAACGGCTGAATATAGCAAAAATTATCATTTTGATGATAGGGATTTAAACAGCACAAATACTTTGCTCTCAGGTACGTTATTTTGGGCTAAAACGCCAAAACAAAGTTTTTACTTAGGTTTAGATACTCAAAAAGAGAACGTAAATTTAAAACGTAATAGTTCGGATACAAATTCGGTGCGTTTAGGCTGGATTCAAGAGTGGAATAAAGGGATTTCTTCTCGTTTAAGTGTAGGGTATTCTGATCGAAATTATAAAGATAAAGCCAAGCTAGGTGGTTTATTTCCATTAAGTAAAATACGTCACGATAAAATTTATACCGCAAATTTAACCTTGTGGAAACGAGATTGGCATATTTGGGGCATTACGCCAAAACTGAATTTTAGTTGGAAAAATCAGGAGAGTAATATTCCATCAATATATTCTTATACTAAAAAAGATGTAAATATAATTTTTGAAAAATCATTTTAGGTTTTTATAAGATTAAGCGGTTATATTTTCTGAAAATTTTACAATTTGCAAATTTAAATAAAAATATCACCGCTATTTTGTTATTGAATACTTATATTTTATTCAATATCTTGATTGTCATACAACCAGTTTGCAAGGGCTACATAGTCTTTAAGGCTCAAATTTTCTGCTCTATCTTGTGCATTTAATCCTAAGTTTTCTAATTGCTCAACAGTAAAAAAGAGAGAAAGTGAGTTTCTTAAGGTTTTGCGTCTTTGATTAAATGCTTGAGTGACTACTTTGTTAAGTAGTTCTACATCTTTTGCAGGATATGGCAGAGTCGTGTAAGGGACTAAACGAATAACTGCTGAATCAACCTTTGGTGCAGGTTTAAATGCCGTAGGCGGCACTTCTAATACAGGCATTACTTGGCAATAATATTGTGCCATAATAGTTAAACGACCGTAAGCCTTGCTATTTGGTGCAGCACATAAACGTTTTACCACTTCTTTCTGCAACATAAAGTGCATATCTTGAATCAGATTATGAAATGTTAATAGGTGAAAAATTAACGGCGTTGAAATATTATAAGGCAAGTTACCAAATACACGAATACCATTTTGCTCCGTTAAATTTAGACTTTCAAAATAGTCACGAAAATTAAAATTTAACGCATCTTGCTCAATAACAGTTAATTTTTGATTAAGAAAAGGATGATGGCGTAAACGCTCCGCTAAGTCACGATCCAGTTCAACAGCTGTTAATCTATCAACTCTTTCGGCAACAGGCTCAGTTAAAGCCCCTAAACCTGGACCAATCTCAATAAGAAAATCACTTTTTTGAGGATTAATGGCAGAAACGATATTATGAATTACATTTTGGTCGTGTAAAAAGTTCTGACCAAAACGTTTACGGGCAGTATGCCCTAAGTGTTTTTTTGAATTAGATGACATTATTTACCTAAAATTATAATAAATAAAAATATGGTTTATTATAACCTAAAAATAAGAAAAAGCCCTCAAGATATGAGAGCTTTTAGATGCTTAATATATTAAAGTATAGTTTTTTCTATCTTACATATTTAATTTGTACATTTTTACGCAGTGCTTTTATCCAGTTTTTTGAAATGGTCATTGCTTGGTTATTAACTAAAATAGCATAAGCTTTTTGTAAATAAACATCTTTTGTTGCATCTTGTTTACGCGTATCTGTGATTTTTAAGATATGCCAACCAAATTTTGATTTAAAAGGTTTAGAAATTTTTCCTACTTTAGTTGATTCAACTTGTTTTGCAAAACGAGGATCGTAGGCTTGAGGGAAGTTCCAACTTAAATCACCGCCATAAATAGCAGAGGCGTAATCTTTTGAATTTTTTCTTGCTGCTTCTTCAAAGGTTATTTTTCCAGAGCGAATATCAGACGTTATTTTTTCTAATTGCTGTTGTGCTTGTTTATCATTTAAAACAGGCGTTAATTTAACTAAAATATGACTGATGCGGTACTGCTTTGCAAAAGTATGTTTTAGTTTTCCTTTTGATTTATCTTTTTTTAGCATTTTGTGTGCTAATTGTTGTACTTTTTTAGGATCTACTTGTATTAATTTACTTACCGTAAATTGTTGAACTTGAGCCATTATCATTTGATGTGCCAGTTGTTTTTTGTACTGGTTAAATGGGATTCCTTGTTCATCTAATACATCGAGAAGCTGTCCATAAGTTAATCCATTTCGATTTGCCATATTCTCTACTTCTTGATCAACAATAGCATCATTAATTTTTGCACCTGATTCTTTAATTGCTTTTTGAACAAGATAATCATCAATAATTGCTTCAAGTGCTTGTGAACGATTTTTTTTGTTATTCGTTTTATTTCCTAAACTTTGTATAACTTGACTTTCCATAATCATATTGCCATCAACAATAGCAACAACCCTTTCCTGTACAGCAAATGATAAATTAGAAAGTAGTAGCACTAAAGCGATAATAGATGGTTTTATTAAGTTAAGTTTCATTATAAATTCCTTTAATTTTTTCATAACACTAGGTTGTTGGACGTATCTTTTGTTAAAAAGTTCATTACTTTTAAATAAGGGTTAAGATACTTGAATTTTTTTTATAATATTAGAGGTAGAGCAACCATTTTCAAAGTTTAATACTTTAACATCTCCACCATTTTCCCAAACTTCTTTACTTCCTGCAATTTCGTGAGGTTGATAGTCACCTCCTTTTACAAGAAGATCTGGAAGAATTTCAGAAATTAAGCGTTGTGGTGTATCTTCTTCAAAGGGTACAACCCAATCTACGGATGCAAGTCCTGCTAATACAGCCATTCTTGAATCCAAATCATTAATTGGGCGAGATTCACCTTTTAAACGTTTTACAGAATGATCGCTGTTTACTGCAACAATAAGGCGATCTCCTAACTTACGCGCATTCTCTAAATAAGAAACGTGACCAGGATGAAGGATATCAAAACAACCATTAGTCATTACAATTTTTTCGCCTGTTTGTTTAGCTTTTTGAATGATATTTTTAAGCTGTTGTTCATTCATTATCCCAAATCCTGTTTCAGTTCGTTGATGAATAGCATTTTCTAATTCACTTGGTGTTAGTGTAGAAGTTCCAAGTTTGCCAACAACGACACCAGCAGCAGCATTTGCAAGATAGCAGGCTTCTTCATAAGAGCGACCATCAGCTAATGCTGTGGCTAGTATACTAATAACGGTATCACCTGCACCTGTTACATCAAATACCTCTTTAGCTTGAGTAGGTAAATGGTAGGCTTCATATTCTGGACGTAATAATGTCATTCCTTTTTCTGAGCGAGTAATAAGGAGGGCATTGAAATCATAATGTTTAATAAGTGCTAAACCTTTTTCAATAATATCTTCTTCTGTTTCACATTTTCCAACGACAGCTTCAAATTCAGACATATTTGGCGTTAAGATTGTTGCACCACGATAACGTTCAAAATCAGAGCCTTTTGGATCGATTAAAATAGGTATATTTACATTGCGTGCAATTTGAATCATTTTCTGAATATCATTAAGTGTGCCTTTAGCATAGTCAGAAAGAACTAATGCACCATATTGAGAAATTTCATTAGTTAATTTTTCAAGTAGAGAAGAACTATCAACCTGTTTAAAATTCTCTTCAAAATCTAAACGAAGCAATTGTTGATGACGAGATAGAATGCGTAATTTTGTGATAGTTGGATGACTATCTAATGCGACACAATGGTTTTTAATATGATGTTCATTTAATAACTTATCTAAAGCTATGCCTGCATCATCTTGACCTATTAAACCGTGTAAAGTCACAGGAACATTTAGTGCGGCAATATTCATTGCTACATTTGCAGCCCCTCCAGCACGCTCTTCAATATCTTGAACCTTAACGACAGGTACAGGTGCTTCGGGAGAAATACGATTTGTAGCCCCAAACCAATAACGATCTAACATAACATCACCAAGTACAAGTACTTTAGCTTGTTTAAATTGAGAAGAATATTGCATCATAATAATAATTTATTTTTTAAATTAGATAATTCAAAATTTTATCACATTAAGTGAAGTTGAGGAAATAAGCATTAATATTAATTAAATATTAAAAGGTTAATTAAACATTATAAAAAATAAAAACTTTGTAAAAACAGCCGTCTTTACAAAGTTTTATAAAGTATTAGTACTATTTAGTACCGAATATTTTATCACCAGCATCACCAAGACCTGGGATAATATAACCTTGTTCATTTAAGTGATCATCAATAGAGGCTGTATAAAGTTCAATATCTGGGTGTGCTTTTTCAAGTGCTGCAATTCCTTCTGGAACAGCCACTAAAACTAAAACTTTAATATTTGTACAGCCTGCTTCTTTTAATAAATCAATAGTGGCGATCATTGAGCCACCTGTTGCTAACATTGGATCAACAACAATTGCTAAACGTTCACTCACATCATTGGTTAATTTTTGAAAGTATGGAACAGGTTCTAAGGTTTCTTCATTACGATACATCCCTACAACACTAATTCTTGCACTTGGCATATGTTCAAGTACACCGTCCATCATTCCCAAACCTGCACGTAAAATAGGCACAACAGTGACTTTTTTACCTTTAATGCGATCGACTTCTACATCACCATTCCAGCCATCAATGATTACTTTTTCTGTTTCTAAATCAGCTGTTGCTTCATAAGTAAGTAAACTACCAATTTCAGTAGCAAGTTCACGGAAATGTTTAGTATTTACGTCAGCAGCACGCATTAAACCAAGTTTATGTTTAACAAGCGGGTGCTTAACTTCAACAATTTTCATAATTAACTCCTTTGGCTTAGAAATAATATTCGATCAAGTATTCTAACAGATTTTTTATATAATCGAGAATAATAGATATAAAAAAAGCAGAGATTTCTCTCTGCTTTGAAAACGAAAATAATATTAACGTTTTGAGAATTGTGGACGACGACGTGCTTTGCGTAAACCCA
>PDWI01007363.1_pt1 | contig 13404 bp, 12 predicted proteins | sample 1430891 | NCBI WGS metagenome assembly PDWI01 (sample SAMN01162508, study PRJNA174530) | Oral metagenome, whole genome shotgun sequencing project. | biome: Marine environment; feature: Marine mammal; material: Swab sample of the gingival sulcus; isolation source: swab sample of gingival sulcus... | reverse complement strand
ACTACTTATACCTATTTTCCGTTAGGTACAAATACGACAAATCGACAGCCAACTTAATGAAATTATATTTTTTTGTTTTTGTAGCGACAATGCTTTGAAAACATTACAATTTAAAGAATCCAAAATAGTAAATAGATTATGATAGGCAGAGAAGAGGAAACTGCAAACAATTTGTTTTTTCTGTGTTCGTTGATTGAATATATCGGACGAAAAACAAAAAATCATAGAAATGTGATAGTAAATGCTCTTGGGAAAGATGAATTACAGCATATTTTTGACTTAGCAGATATTTACCACAATGAAAATTTAGATAAAATCACATTCGAACTTGTTGAGAAATACAAAATACAAGAGGGTGTGTTTGACAATATTAAAAACGGAAAATACTCAATACCAACCCATTGGGATATAGGAAAAGTGTATAAACGTTTAATAATTGCTGTTAGCAAAAAAGAAAACAAGCCCTTTATTGAAACTCTAATACAAGTTTACAATTTGTGGTTGTCGCGAAAGATTGAAGATTTTAACAGTAGCGTTTATTACGAAAGCCCCGAGTATCTTTTCCAATCATATTTGGTAGGAGATATTCTTTAAACCACCTGCACTTAGCTCACCACCTTTTCCATTAGTAATTACAAGTTTGAACATAACTCGCAAATTTTAAAACCTGCGAGCTTTAGGCTTTACAAATTGATTGTCAGATAGATAATTTTACGAGCAAGCCCTGTGTGCATAAAATGGCTACTCTGCACTCAAAAGATGTTTTTGTAACATTTAGCTCATTTGCTACAAACAACTTATTTCCAGATATTTGCATTCAAATTATTTATATTTAATAATTAAATTATTCATTTAAACTTTTATTTCTGGTTTTAAAAAGTTATCTTTGTGCTTCGGTTGTGGAGTATTGATGAATACTTCACAAAAAACATAGTGAAATTTTCCAATTTATAAGAAATGTGGAATTTTGTATCCAAATGAATACTTCTGGCAAATGTACTTTATTGAAAAAACGAAAGAATTTGATAAATGGTTTAGAAAACTAAAAGATTTTAAAGCCAAAGCAAAAATTTTATTTAGGATTCAAAAGTTGGAGAATGATGAGTATTTTGGAGACTGTAAATCTGTTGGAAACGGAATTAGTGAGTTAAGAATAAATTTTGCGAAAGGTTATAGAATTTATGTCAAAGAAAAAGATAGAAAAATCATCATTTTGTTAATTGGTGGAGATAAATCAACTCAGCAAAAGGATATCGAAAAGGCAAAAGAAATTTGGAATAAGCTAAGAAAGTAAAATGGAAACATCAAAATTTAACATTGCGGATTATTTAGACAGTAAGGAAATGATTGCTGAATATTTAAACTCGGTTTTAGAAGAGGGAGATAATTCAGATATGATTGTAGCCTTGGGAAATGTTGCAAAAGCTATTGGAATGACAAAAATTGCAGAAGAAACCGGTTTGAGCCGACCTATTTTACACAAAGCATTGTCGGACGGGGCAAAACCGCAATTTTCTACAATAATGAAAATTTTAAAAGCTGTTGGAGGACAAATAAAAGTCAGTCCTATTTAACAACACTCGGTTCAATTTACAATGAGCAATCAGTAACTATATCGCTGATAATTAAAGTTTTACAAAACTGTTTTTATTATTGGCTTCTAACAAGGAAGAAAATTTCGATAAAACAAATTGGAAACAAAAAAATAAATATCCCAAATACCAAAAAAAATATAACAGGCTGTTATTTATGTTAAAACAACGATTACAACATAAACTTATTCAGAAACTTTCGCCTCAGCAAATTCAGTTGATAAAATTGTTGGAAATTCCGACCTTGCAACTCGAACAAAGGATTAAAAAAGAAATTGAGGAAAACCCTGTTTTAGAGGAAGGTAGAGATGAAGAAGAGCTTTATGATGACCAAAATCAGGAGGAAGAATATGATGCTAACGACGATGAATTTTCGATAGAAGATTATCTGCCTGATGACGATGAAATGCCATCTTATAAGCTGTCGGCTAATAATTATTCGGCAGACGATAAAAAAACTGAAATGCCTTATTCCGACGGTGCTTCATTTCACGAGCACCTGCAACAGCAACTCGGACTTAGCCCACTAAACGAGCAAGAGCGAATGTTGGCACAATACATAATAGGGAATATTGACGAAGATGGATATTTGAGGCGCGAAATTGGAGCGATTGTAAATGATGTGGCTTTTTCGCAAAATATAATGACCTCGGAAGAGGAACTTTTGAAAATTTTATTTGTAATTCAGAGTTTCGACCCGCCCGGTGTGGCTGCACGCAATCTGCAAGAATCGCTAAAATTGCAATTAGAAGCAAAAATTAATGCTTGCCGAGACGATTTGTATCGCGAAGTGCTGATTTTGGCATTAACAATCATTACAAATTATTTTGGCGCGTTTACAAAAAAACACTACGATAAAATTATTGGCAAACTAAATCTTGAAGAGGAGGATATAAAGGAAGCTGTTGATATTATTCTACGTTTAAACCCCAAGCCGGGCAGCGCATACACGAGTGTTATGAACAAAAGTTCGCAACATATTACGCCGGATTTCATAATGGAATATATTGATGGTGAGCTAATTATGAGTTTAAACTCGAAGAATGTGCCAGAGTTGAAAGTGAGTAGAACGTATGCCACTATGCTCGACACATACAGCAAAAATAAATCGAACAGCAAACAGCAAAAAGATGCAATTTCATTTGTAAAGCAAAAATTAGACTCGGCAAAATGGTTTATCGATGCCATAAAACAACGGCAAAATACGCTGATGAACACTATGGACGCTATTGTTAAATATCAATCTGAATATTTTGCGGAAGGCGACGAAACCAAGCTTCGCCCAATGATACTAAAAGACATTGCCGAGCAAACCAATTTGGATATTTCCACAATTTCGCGAGTTGTAAATAGCAAATATATTCAAACTCATTTTGGAATTTTTCCGCTAAAATATTTCTTCTCGGAAGGAATGCAAACCAAGAGTGGCGAGGAAGTTTCTACCCGCGAAATTAAAAAAATTCTACAAGAGTGCATTTCGCGCGAGAGCAAAAAAAAGCCGCTTACCGATGCCAAATTGGCTGTGATATTGAAAGATAAGGGTTATAAAATTGCACGACGAACCATCGCTAAATATCGCGAACAACTTGGCATTCCGGTAGCTCGTATGAGAAAAGAACTTTGATGTGATAAAACACCCATGTTCAATTAGCAATGAGGAATGAGTAATTAACAATTTTACACTCTCTATAAAACATGCTAAATGGTTGCTAATAAATGATTTAGCAAAAAGTAGGTATTTTAACGATGAAACAGAATCATTTGGAGGTATTAAATTTAACACATTGAGGAATGACTATTTTGGTGGGAAAATAAATTGAAAATAAGCTAAATTGACCACCCCGCCCTTTGGGCGCGCTTTGCAGTTAGAAAAAAGCCTAAAACCTGACGCCCAACACCTGAATTATAAACATTTACAAAAATTAATGGCAAAATTAAATATTAAAATTAAAGAAAAAATACAAAAGTTAAGTGGCTTTTTGACTTTGGGAGTGTGGGAATTGCCGTTGAAAAAAATGCCGTCGTACAATCGTGCCGGAATACATATCGTGCGGGTTATTTTGTTGGCTGCCAAGGGTTATCAAAAAGATGAGTGCCCGGTGCGGGCGTCGGCACTTACGTATTTTACTGTGTTGTCGATTGTGCCCATGATAGCCTTTGTGTTTGCCATATCGAAAGGCTTTGGCTTAGAGCAAATTTTGGAAGACGAAATTAGCAATTCCTTGGCATCGCAGCAAGAAATAATGACTTATTTGCTCGATTTCTCAAAACGCATGTTGGCATCTACCAAAAGTGGCGTTTTGGCGGTGATAAGTATCGGAATTTTGCTATACACAGTGCTCAAACTTTTTCACCACATCGAGAGCACTCTAAACATAATTTGGAAGGTGAAAAAATCGCGAACTCTGTTGCGCAAATTCACTGATTATCTGGCAATTGTAATTATTGCACCCATTTTAATGATAGGTTCAAGTGCATCAACTGTTTATATAAATACAACCCTGAAAAGTATATCAAACACGGCTATATTTGACGTTATTCCGGCTATACTGATAATAATAATGAAAACAAGTCCATTCGTAATAATGTGGATACTTTTCACCGGAATGTATTTGATAATACCCAACACAAAAGTTAAATTGGGACACGCATTTGTAGCTGGAATAATTGCCGGTTCGCTTTTTCAACTTGTGCAAATTTACTACATCGATTTGCAATTTGCATTTTCGCGCTACAACGCCGTTTATGGAAGTTTTGCAGCATTGCCGTTGTTTTTGTTTTGGGTACAATTTAGTTGGCTGGTATTTTTGTTTGGTGCAGAAATTTCTTCTGCCTTAAACAAGGTTGGCTCTTATGGCTACAAACTTGATTACGAGATGTTGAGTAATTCGCGAAAAAGGCTGCTTAACTTTCTGGTTTTAAGACAAATAGTAGAGTGTTTTAAAGATGGTAACGATGCTCCGTCGATGCAACAATTAACTGACAAATTGAAGCTGCCTGTGCGATATATCGAACAAATTACCGACAATTTAGTTAGGTGTAATTTGATAAACGAAATTGTGTCGCACGAAGGAGTGCCCAATGCTTTTCAGCCTGCAAAAGATATTGCAAGTCTCAGTTTTGCAAGCGTTTATAGCCAAATGGAAAATGTTGGCGAGAACAGATTGATTATTCACGAAAGCCCTGAATTTGATAAAATGAATGCAAAATTCGACGAATTTTACGAACTTATAGATAAAAATTATTCCGGCTTTTTGATAAAAGATATGTAAATTGGCAAGACTTTAATGAAGAATGAAAAATGAAGAATGAAAAATTATAGTACTGATAATCAACAAGTTATATGAAACTCGTATTGCTTTATAAAAATCTGATTATCAATTCATTATAAAAAAGTAACGGGCTATTGAAATAATATGTTCTAAAAAAACACGTTACAAATTATTTGATTTTTATTTCTAAGGACTGTAAACCATAACGACATTCAAATTAATTTTAAATTTTCAACTTGAATTGCGAGAAATTAGACCTAAAAAATATCGGAAAGGTAGAAAACGAGCTGCAATAAAGCGGTACGTAAAGCGGGCGATGTTGATGGCAAATATCATTTTCGCATTGGCTTTGCTTGTTTCTTATCTTGCTAATTTTGTTAATCCTCGTTGTTGTTATTTTGTAGCTTTCATCGGCTTGCTTTATCCTATTTGGCTTATTATCAATATTTTAATGGCTATATTTTGGCTTTTTACTATTCGCCGACGAGCTTTTATTTCGATATTTGCCATAGCCGTGGGCTTTCAATATCTGGGAAATGTTTTTACCATAAATAGTGAAAAAAAAATAGATAATGAGCAAACAATAATCGATATTTTGAGCTATAATGTGAGGGTTTTTAATCGCTGGAATTGGGTGAAAAATGAAAATCAAGGTTCTGAAATTGTAAAATTTCTAAAAAGAAGCAAGGCGCAAATTATTTGTCTGCAAGAGTTTTATTCTGACCACGAAAAACACAACAATGTGGAGGCTATACAGCACAATTCGAGATTTAAAAATTCGTATATTTCCTATCTTACAAAAAACGGTGTAACCTACAAATCGGGGATTTCGATATTTAGTAGTTACCCCATCATAAGGAAAGGAAAGGTGGGGTACAAAGAGGCGGATAATTTCTGCATATACGCTGATTTACAAATATATACAAAAATCATCAGGGTTTACAATGTGCATCTTAAATCAATAAGATTGGGCTATGCCGATTATAAATTTCTGAAAAATATAAACCACACTGATACTATTGATGTGAAGGGAGCACACCATATTTTACAAAAAATGAAAAACAGCTATATGACGCGAGCAGAACAAGCCGATTTAATAGCCAAACATATTAAAAATTGCAATTATCCTGTCATTTTGTGTGGCGATTTTAACGACGTTCCCATGTCGTACACCTATCATACGATTGCCAATTCGCTGACAGACGCTTTTCGTAAATCGGGCAACGGAGTTGGAGCAACCTACACGGGAACTTACATGCCTTTTCGTATAGATTTTATACTCTATTCAAAGGGCTTAAAAGCGGTGGATTATAAAACCGGAAATATTTCATTATCAGACCATTATCCGGTTAGCTCTACGCTGCAATTTAAAAATTAAAAGTTAAAAATTAAAAATTAAAAGTTAAAAGTTATGAACGGCTGGGCAATTAAAAAAAAAGCCTAAAACCCAAGACCTAACACCCAGAACCTAAAATCCTTAACAGCTTAATATTTAACAACTTACAAAATATAAAAATATGAAGAAAATAATAGTGGCGGGCATAGGACCCGGCAGCGAACTAGATATAAGTCCGGCAGTGAAAAAGGCGGTTGTAGAAGCCGATGTGTTGGTAGGTTATAAATACTATTTTCAGTTTGTTGAAAACGAGTTACGACCTGATACTAAGTGTATTAACACAGGTATGAAAAAAGAGCGAGAAAGGGCAACTATGGCTTTTGAGGAGGCAGAGCAGAACCAAACTGTGTGTGTTATCAGTTCGGGCGATGCGGGCATTTACGGCATGGCTCCGCTAATTTGCCAGATGAAAATAGAGCGCAAAAGCGATGTGGAAATTGAGGTTTTGCCCGGCATCAGTGCGTTTCAGAAAGCTGCGGCTTTGCTGGGTGCGCCCATCGGACACGATTTGTGCACAATATCGCTTTCTGACTTGCTAACTCCTTGGCTGACAATAGAAAAGCGAATAGTAGCAGCTGCACAAGGCGATTTCGTTACCTCAATTTACAATCCGAAAAGCAAGGAAAGATATTGGCAACTTTATCGTTTGCAGGACATATTTTTGCAGTATCGCAATCCGAAAACACCCGTTGGCGTGGTGAGGCAGGCGGGAAGAGCCGAGCAGGCGGTGGAAATTACCACTTTGGCGGATTTCAACCCCGAAGTTGCCGACATGTTCAGCCTTATAATTATTGGCAATTCGCAAACATTTTCGGCTGAAAATATGATGATTACACCGCGCGGTTATTATCAAAATAATGATACCGATGGCAACTATATCGGGCAAGATATAATGATAGAAAGTTTCCGAACAATTGCTTCGGAGCTGAAAAATCCCGACCTGCCGCTGGATAAAAAATGGGCTTTGCTGCATTGCATTCACACTACTGCCGATTTTGATATGGAAAATATTTTTTATGCTGACGATTTAGCCATTGAGAAACTGAATAAAGCATTTGAAACCAAGGAATTAACAACGATTATAACCGATGTAAATATGGTTGCTTCCGGCATTCGTAAAGGTGCCATTTCGCGCTTGGGTTTGAATGTGAAATGCTATTTGAACGACCCGCGAACGGCAGATTTGGCAAAGGCAAAAGGACTCACGCGCACGCAAGCCGGCATTAGGCTGGCGGCAAAAGAGCACCCCGATGCGCTTTACGTTTTTGGCAATGCACCAACCGCTCTCATCGAATTATGCGACCTGATGCGTAAAAATAAATTGACACCGGCTGGTGTGGTGGCGGCTCCGGTGGGCTTCGTGAATGTTCGCGAATCGAAATATATGGCAAAAACTTTCCGCCATATTCCGAAAGTGATTATCGAAGGACGAAAGGGCGGAAGCAATATAGCCGCCACAATAGTAAATGCCATGCTCAGCCTTGATGGTGCACAAAAAATGCGCCCGGGAAACGATATGTAGAATGTAGAAAATTGAATTATGGTGTTGGGAGTTAGGTATTGGGTGTTGGGGAAATAAACGGGTTTAAAATGAAAATGCTAAACCCTAATTCTCAAACCCTAATTCAATAAAAACTTTAAGTATAATAATCTGATTATCAGTAAATTTAAACTATTTTAAGTTTCATTTATTCTGGTGGAAAGGTGAGTTTGGTATAAATAAAAAAAGTGAACAATTGTGGAAAAAGTGTCGAATAAAAAAATATCAACAATATTGTCGCTGTTGTTTACATTTTTCACGGGTTTATTGTTGTTTTTGCTTTTTAAAGATGATTTTATTTTAAATTATAAGATTGTTATTTTTGCATTGTTGGCAGATTTTTTGATAATGTATATTGTTCTTTATTATGTACTTAATCATTTCGTAATTCACAATATAAAACCTCTTTTCGAAATTATAGACACACTGAAAATGCCGCCCGAAAAACTTTACGAAAGTATTGAAGAAGGCAAATTATTAACAAAATTAGACCAAGAAATATTGGAGTGGTCGAAGGGAAAACTCGAAGAAATTGCCACTCTAAAAGCCAATGAAAAATACCGAAAAGAGTTTTTTGGCGATGTTTCGCATGAGTTGAAAACTCCCTTATTTAATATTCAGGGTTATATTCTTACGCTGATTGATAGCAAGTTGCAAGATGAGAGTATAAATATGCAATATTTAAAACGAACATCGAAAAATATTAACAGATTAATGTCGATTGTAAAAGACCTTGAACGAATATCGAAATTGGAAACGGGAGAGCATCTTCTGGAAATGAAAAAATTTAACATTGTGAAAATGGTAAATGAGGTTTTTGAAATGCAAGAAATAAGGGCAAAATCGAAACAAATAACATTTAAATTTGACAAAAAATATGACGAGCCAATATATGTTTTGGCTGATAAAAAAGCTATTGCTAATGTACTTAATAATCTGATTATCAATTCAGTAATATATGGAAAAGACGAAGGTTCAACCGAAGTGTCAATAAGGCAAAGTTCACAAACTGTGTTTGTTAGTGTAAAAGATGATGGCATCGGAATTGAGGATAAACACCAAAAACGTATTTTTGAACGTTTTTTCAGGGTGGACAAAAGTAGGTCGAAAATTCAGGGAGGAACGGGATTGGGATTGTCGATTGTGAAACACTCAATTGAGGCGCATAAGCAGTCAATATCAGTAGAAAGTAAACTGAATGAGGGTACACAATTTACCTTTACCTTAGATAAAGCTGAAATGTAAAAAACTTATAATCAGATATTTGGAATTATTATCAATTAATACAAAAATACACAAATTGTAAGGATATGAATACTTCAAAATTTAAAATTTTGGTTGTTGATGATGAGCAAGATATACTCGAATTTATGGGTTATAATCTAAGAAAAGAGGGCTTTAAAGTTTATACGGCAACCAACGGAATAGAGGCGATAAATACGGCAATTAAGTACAAACCTCATCTAATTTTAATGGACGTGATGATGCCAGAAATGGACGGAATTGAGGCGTGTACGAAGATAAAATCAATATATGAGTTAAAAAATGTGATAATTGCATTTCTTACTGCTCTGAGCGAAGACTATGCGCAGATAGAAGGTTTTGATGCCGGTGCCGACGATTATATTACCAAGCCAATTAAGCCTAAGTTGTTGATTAGAAGGATAAAAGCACTACTTAAAAGATACCGTGAAGACACTGACCAAAATAAATATAAACACGTAATACTTGAAAAAGGAAATATAAAAATAGATAATGAAAAGTTTTTAGTTTATAAGAATGGTGAAAAAATAGTATTGGTTCGCAAAGAGTTTACTTTGTTGCAATTGTTGGTGTCGAAACCCGGAAAAGTGTTTACGCGCGAAGAAATTTTCGAAAAAGTGTGGGGAACCAACATAATAGTGGGCGATAGAACAATTGATGTACACATAAGAAAACTTCGCGAAAAAATAGGAGCTGAGTGTATTGCCACAGTGAATGGAGTTGGCTATAAATTTGTGGCAAAAAACAACTAAAATCTCATTTGCAAAAAAAACACCGATGTATTCATACATAATACCAGCATTTAACGAAGAAAAAAACGTGAAAATAATTTATGAACGTTTGATTAGTTTAATTAAAAAATCAAATATCAATTCGTACGAAATTATTTTTGTAGATGATGGAAGCAGAGACGACACAAAATCGGAATTATTGAAACTATCGAAAAACGATAAATGCTTGAAAATCATTAGTTTAAGCCGAAATTTTGGTCATCAGGCTGCGCTAACTGCGGGTTTACATTATGCAAAAGGCGATGCCATTATCACTATGGATTGCGACCTGCAAGACCCGCCCGAAGTTATCGAACAAATGATTGAAAAATGGAAAGAAGGATACGATATTGTTTACGCTCGGCGCAAAAATTATAGAGCTGATAATTTCCTAAAAAAACAAGCCTCGAAAGTTTACTACAAAATTTTAACACAAATTTCAGACATACAAATACCACAAAATGTAGGCGATTTTCGCTTGATAAGTAAGGCTGTTCTCACCGAAATAAATCTTATGAAAGAGAAATCGCGATATTTGCGAGGCATGGTGGCTTGGACGGGGTTTAAGCATTGTTTTGTGGACTATTATCGACCCGATCGCGAGCAGGGCACACCCGGATATTCGTTTAAAAAGCTGATAAAATTGGCACTTAACGGTTTCCTAGATTTTTCGTTTGTACCTCTTCGCTTGGGTTTATTTTTGGGAATTTTAAGTATAATTTCAGGAATGATATTGCTCACTTATCAAATCTACGATGTATTGGCAAACGGCGTATATTACCACCTCTACAAATGGCTAACTGTTGCACTTTTTATATTCATGGGATTTATGTTTATGCTAATTTGGATAATTGGCGAATATATTGGCAAAATTTATAACGAAGTGCGCTCGCGACCGATTTATATAGTGGAAGAAACAGTGAATATAGAAGCTAATCATTCATCGCAAATTGCTGCTCATTACAACTAAAAAATATGGTTGAATTAATATCAAAACAACACAAATTTTTCAATTCAAATACAACGAAAAACCTCGATTTTAGAATTAAAAATTTGAAAAAAATAAAAAAACTGCTAAGAAACAACGAAAATTTGTTGTTTGATGCAATTTATAAGGATTTCAAAAAATCGGAATTTGAAACTTATTTAACGGAATTTTCGTTGTTATACGAAGAAATAAATACGGCTTTGCGCAAATTGAAAAAATGGAGTTCGCGCCGTATAGTTCGTACGGGAATTGCACATTTTCCGGCAAAGAGTTATATAATTCCCGAGCCTTTGGGCACCGTTTTGGTGGTTGGCGCGTGGAATTATCCAATACAATTATCGCTTTTGCCTGCAATTTCGGCAATGGCAGCGGGCAACACCGTAGTGATAAAACCCAGCGAAATCAGCAGCGAAACATCGCACGCAATTGCCTCTATAATAAACTCGAATTTTGAAGCAGAATATTTGCATGTTGTGGAGGGCGGAATTGCCGAAACGAGCGAATTGTTAAACTGTAAATTCGACAAAATATTTTTCACGGGAAGTACACAGGTGGGTAGAATTGTGTATCAAGCGGCAGCAAAAAATTTGTGTCCGGTTACTTTGGAATTGGGCGGAAAAAGTCCGTGTTTTGTGTTTGCCGATTGCGATATTAAAATGACTGCAAAACGCTTGGTTTGGGCAAAATTTTTAAATGCCGGACAAACTTGTGTTGCCCCCGATTATGTTTTGGTTGAAAAGCAAATAGAAAGTGAATTTTTGAATGCTTTGAAACAAGAAATTGGCATATATTTATCTGATAATAAGCAAATTAATGAAAATTATGTTCAAATAATTAACCATAAGAATTTCGATAGATTGCGAGCATTAATCAGAGCAGAAAAAGTGTATTGTGGAGCTGATTTCGACCGAGAGAACCGATATATCAGCCCCACAATATTGCACAACATAGAGTGGGAAGATGAGGTGATGAAAGATGAAATTTTTGGTCCAATATTGCCGGTAATTTCATTTACCAATTTACAAAAAATGGTGGAAAAAGTGAAGGAAAAACCCAAGCCTTTATCGTGTTACATATACACAAAAAACCGAAAAATCATAAAACAATTGTTACGCGAAATATCCTTTGGCGGCGGCGCTGTAAACGACAGTTTGGTGCATATTAGCAATTCAAATTTGCCGTTTGGCGGGGTCGGATTTAGCGGAATTGGCAGCTATCATGGCAAGGCTGGTTTCGACACATTTACGCATTACAAAAGTATTTTGCACAAATCATTTCTATTTGAAGCAAAGCTAAAATATTACCCATATTCCAATTTTAAACATAAAATTATACGCTGGATTTTTGATGGCATTAGCTCCTGATAACTTTTTTGCATGGCTAATTGTTATCGAACAACGAAAATATATAAATTAAAATATTTTTGTAATTGTTTGATAATCAAAACTTATCAAAGACTTGAAAGTTTTTAAACATCTATTAATTTAAAATTTAAAAATAAACCAATGAACAACATCAAAGAATTATTAGAAGAAAAACACGATTTATACAATCGTCCATCGTTTATAGAATCAGACCCAATACAAGTTCCGCATCAATTTTCGCGGGAAGAAGATATCGAAATTGCCGGATTTTTGAGTGCCACTATTGCTTGGGGAAATCGAAAAATGATAGTTCGCAATGCAAAAAACTTAATATCAATAATCGACAATGAGCCTTACGATTTCATAATGAATAGCTCTGATTTTGAGCTTGATAGGATTGCAAATTTCAAGCATCGAACATTCAATGGCATCGATTTGGCGTTTTACCTGCGAAGTTTACAAAATATTTATCGAAATCACGGCGGATTGCGCAACATTATTGAAAATGATTTTGTAGATGTTAAAACTTCGTTTGCAAAATTGCGTGAAATATTTTTCAGTATCGAGCACCCGCAACGAACCACCAAGCATTTGCCCAATGTGTTGAACAATTCGGCAGCTAAGCGTCTTAACATGTTCTTAATGTGGATGGTACGTAATGATAAACGCGGCGTTCATTTCGGCTTGTGGGATAAAATTCCGACCAAAGCATTGAAGTTGCCCTTAGATGTTCACACCGCCAACGTGGGGCGAAAGCTGAACCTACTGCAACGAAAACAAAACGATTGGAAAGCTGTGGAAGAAATTACAACATCGCTGAGCAATTTCGACCCAAACGACCCTGTAAAATATGATTTTGCTTTGTTTGGGCTTGGAATTTTTGAGAAATTTTAAGCTACTGAAAGGAAAGAATCATTTCTCGGGTAAACAAGGGTGTTTTCATTTCAAAATCGGGTTGAAACCGGAAGAACGAAGCTACGTGGTGAAATTGCGTAAATTTTACCGCTGTGTTTATTTCGTAAACTTAAATTATGCTTAGGTATTTTTTTAATATTTTTTTCATAAACAAAAAAATATTATCTTTGCGACAAATGATGTGCCACTAAACTAAATTTTACAACTATGCAAATTTTAAATCCTTTATACGACAATGCCTTTAAGTATTTGATGGAAGACAATAATATTGCCAAAACCGTTCTTTCCATCATACTTGACACCA
>PDWI01007361.1_pt1 | contig 13408 bp, 4 predicted proteins | sample 1430891 | NCBI WGS metagenome assembly PDWI01 (sample SAMN01162508, study PRJNA174530) | Oral metagenome, whole genome shotgun sequencing project. | biome: Marine environment; feature: Marine mammal; material: Swab sample of the gingival sulcus; isolation source: swab sample of gingival sulcus... | reverse complement strand
GGTTACCTCCTATGGTTTTGGATTTGTTGTTGGCACAACTATCAAAACCGGTAACCCTTGATTTTGCAATCAACGTGTACGATCTGGTCTGAACTTATTTAGATTAAACTATACCATATTACCCCCAGCGATCAACAAATTTCCTGTTTCTTTCTGCTATTTCCTGCCGCAGCTTAAGAATTTGAGATCGCCGTCCATTGTACTTCAGTAACATCTCCACTCTGTGCTCCAGTGCTTTTATCGCCTTTTCATGCTGCCGCATTGCTCGATAACGGGAGCTCTCCTTTCTATCGCTTCGCTTTATCTCCTTGCGGAGATCGTCCCAATGGGCCTTGTCTTTATCTAAAGTGCGCTCGGAAAAACCCAATGCCCGGCGTACGGGAGAAACGGTATCCCCTTGTGCCGCATCCCATATCCCTTCTGCCCAACGAACAACAGGATACGTGGGTAAACCTGTAATTGGGCCAATAAAACGAGAGCCTTTTACGACCACCTCCCAGAAGTCCTCATCGAAAGCCCATTCATCAAGAGGCTTTTCCGTATATCTTTTTACCGCACGGGCAAAGGTCTGCATGTCATTATAGGTTTCAAAAATAGGCGGGGTTCCCGGTGTCCCATAAACAGGTTCACCCGTAAAAAAGTTTAATGCAGGACTGGCAAACTCTCGCAGCATGAACAAACCATTGAATGGCCCCAGAAAAATAGCTTTCATATAACCCCACAGGTCATCCTCTCCGGCTCCAGCCACTGCCTGAAACATCACCGGAAGCACAACATTGAAGATAAAAAGCCGCTTGGCTGCCTTGCGTTTACTCTCCTTATTGTCCCTTGCTAAATCCCGCACAGCCATTCCTGTTTGCCGGTAATACTGCATGGGAGAGGTGATAAACATGGTAAACAGCCGCTCAATACTGTTCCCCATTTGGTGATGTGAAAGGTCTTTGAGATTCCCCGCCTGCTGGGTTCGGTCTGTGGCAAGCTCAAACTCCTGGATGGCAAACTTCTTCGCTTCCGCTTCGGACATCCCTTTTGCCTTTGCCTGCTCAAAGTGATAACGATACACCGGATACCCACCAATAATAATGGCAGTCTTATCCCCCATCTTTGTAAAGAACATCAGTTTATCCGCCAACTTCTTTCTGCCAGACAACGCCCTTGCCGAATCCCTCCCCATAGCAATCATCATATCCCGCTCAAAACCATCAAAGTAACGGTTCTTCATCAGCTCTGAATTCTCCTCCAGAAACCTCTTGGCTTCCCAAACCTCCTGAGGAGTGCGGGGCATATATTTCAGCCATTTGGCGACAGGAATCTCCACCGCATACGCAGGAATAGAGGTGAGCTGCTTCATAAAGACGATATCATTTAAACCGATAGCCGCCGTTGTAAAAGAAGCCCTTAGCTTCTCTATCAAGCCATATCTCCCTGTTTGCGTCCTCCCTGCAGAGAAGGCATCGAGATATTCTGTAACAAGCTTTTGAGCAGGAACGCCATGGTACTCTTTTATCGCCCTGTTCACCTGCTCACTACCAAGCACTCCTCGCAATTCACGCATCGGTTTCGCCCAGGCAATAAAATGCTCCATATCTGCAATGTGCCTCATCAACACCGTGTCACAGTCTTGCGGCAGGATTTCACGGTTATTACTTACCCTCGCCTTTATTCCGCCGGGGATGGCATCAGAATACTTTGACTGCTTTTTCGTCAGGTCTGCATCCTCCTCGCCCCGGTTATACAATCTGCGGGTTGGGGAGTATCCTTCCCCTTTGGGCATATCGGCATAAAAAACATCCCGGTAAATATCATTCACCTCGTCATAATACTCCCGATAAAACTCCAACTGCCACTCCGCCCACTTCTTCACTTCGGGCTTCATAAAACCTTCAATCTCGTTTATCGTTTCTGCGGTATATCCCTGCTTTTCAAGCTGCTCACGTAAGGTAACATCCTGCCATTCCATCCACCGCTTGGCTGCTTTATTTTGGGAGAGGCGTATCTCTGTTTTTTTCGGCTCCTTCTCGAAGATAATGCGCTTATTCTCATCGTATAAAGCATTGCCCTCTTTATCCCGTGCGACCTCCTTTGTTCTACGGAAAACTCCTGTCTTCTCCTGTGTCTGCGAGTTCTCCCGTATCTTCTCAAGCAGGGTTTTACCCCCCTTCTTAATCCCGTAAATCTCTGCTTGTTTCTGGCAGAACATCGCCATCTTTTCCCGGATGGCTGTCTGTTCGGAAACAGTCGCATCATGCACCATCCGAGCATATTTCTTCACAAGATGGGATTCAAGGGAGCCCTTACCACTCAAGCTTGCCAGCTTGTCAAGCAACGTCTCAAAACTCTGGTGATTGTTATCAAAAGTGTTTAGCGCATCGAGCACAACAGCCCACGCCTTTTCCTGCCTATCCTTGTCGGCCTTCCGTTCGTCTTCGTTCTTTGGCTTTTTGCCGCCGCTTATCTCGTCTGCAATAATCTCCCGCTCACGCTGCCGGGCCTCCTTGATTCTCGCAAGCTCTTCCCGCCACTCCGTCAGCATATCCTGAGTAAGCCCCGTTGCCTGCTCAAGCGCATATTGAGCTTCCGCAGCGGAACGGTTCTTCAAATTGCCAAAAACCTGCAAGCGGCGCAGCTCCATAGCTTTGTCAATAAACTCCTCCCGCTCCTTCCGGTTCGCTGTCTCCCTTTCCTCCTCCGTATTAAAAGAATCAGGCTGTTCGCTGATTTCCGCTACGGATTTAAGCGCAGTCTCTAGCTTCTCTTCATACTCTTTTTCGGACAAATCAAGGACTGCCTGAATCTTCTGCATCTCTGCGACGAGTTCATAGCCTTTTGTTTTGTTGCCCTTTATAGTGTCCCCTTGCTTTTTCGGGGCGTTCTTTTTTACCAGCTTTTTCAGCTTAGCAAGTGCCGTCCTCTTTGCATGGGCTTCATGCGTCTTGTCGATCCTACTGACCGCATCAAGCATAATCGCAAGTCTCTTCGCTTCTGTATTTGCCATAGCAATACGATGAGGCACAGAAGCCAACCCATACGTCCCCCGAACCTCTCTCGGAAACTTACGGATATAATCAGCAAGCATTCGCTGCTTCTCAACAATATCAAGAGCATCATTTTTCAAGCTGGCAACCATACGCTCATAGCCATCAAACTTCTCAATAGCTGCAGCTCTGGAAAGCTCCTCCGTCAACTTCAAGGTTGAGGAGTATATGCCCAGCCCTCTGTCATGGGTTTTCCGCTTCTTCGTCTTCCTCGCTTTCTCCTTAACAACAGCCGATGCCATGCGCTTTGCGACTTCCTCTACCAGTAGGCGGACTTCTTCATCAAGCTCAGAAATGGGGGCTTCAAAGATGCTTTTGGGGGCTCGGTCTTTAGGTGAGGATAAGCCATGAAACGAAGCCTGGGGTTTAGCTTTCTGTTTTGCTTTCTTCTTTGAACGGGAGAATTTGACTTCACCGCCAGGACTTTCCTCTTGCAAAATCTGGAGCAAACGCTTATCTTCTATTCTTGAAAGGGCGTTGTTGCTCCCAATCTCCGGACTTGTTATTCGAGAGGCAATTGAGAGCAAGTCGCCCTTTTCTATTTCGGTTAAATGATGGTCATAATATTTGTTCCCCATTGTTGTTTCAGCAACAACAAACTTCACAGTATAATCCTCTCCCCCTATCTTTAGCCCTACGGCATAATATTCATAATTCTTTATGCTTGGCTTCTTCTCCACATTCTCATTGGGGACAGCAGTAAGATAAATACCACTCTCAATAATCTGCGGGATAGCAGCAACACTTTGTAAATGAGAATTATCTTTATAGTTATGCTGCAAAACTTCTTTCAATCCCTGTCTTGCAACTTCTATTTTCTTCCCTGTATCCTTATTAGTATAAACTCCTCGAATCTCCTCTTTGCCATATACCAACGCATTCTTCACATACTGCTTAATGTCAGTGCTATAGGGTATTTCCTTTCCTGTTATCTCAACGGGCTTGCTGTTTTTAAGCTTCTCAAGGCGTTCCTGCTTTGCCCTGGAAAACCGAATATCCGGGTTGCTGCCATCAAATGCACCGGTGTTGCCGGTGGCGGATTTGATCTGGGTGGAAGATAGGGGGATAAAGGTCTTACCTTCATCAATAGTCATCCCATAAGAATTTTTTATATCATCAATAAGGGTAATCCCGTCAAAACCAAGCTCTTTAAGTACCGCTTGCAGCTCTTTTCCTACGGCCTCTTTCCCCCATCCCCCCAAGAGAGTTTCTGGATGTGAAAAGCTGGAAGCCTGCCAGCTTAACCCTATTGAATAATCCAAGAAATACTTAACAGGATCAAAATCAGGGAACTTCGCAAAAGCACGGGCAGAACTGGACGTTTTTATTAACGCCTTCCTTAAACCTTGCTCATCTGTTCCCAGCAGTTTAAGAACCTCTTTTTTATCTTTGGTGAGACTGTCTATATCAAATGTCTTTTTTATATTCAGGAAGGCAGGATATACTGCCTTAGAAGATTTTTCTTCCAGCTCTTGAATTATGCTTTCCGGCTTTTTCTTTCGCCCTTTGTAATTGTCTATGTGCGATGTTCTGAACCCAGAATACTTGTTAGCCATCTCTCTATTGGTCGTAAAGAAAGACGCTGGATAAAAAACAGAATGCCCCGCATTGGGTGTCCCATGATAGACAACCAGCGGTTCCCCGTTCTCGTCAACAACCCCGGAGGCTTCCGGTATCGCCCCTGACTCTTTCTTGTTGACAGCATCGATCATCTCGCCTACACTTAGAGCAGATTTGCCGTCAGCCTTTCTGGTAAGAGGGATGCCCTCACCACGGAGTCGTGTTGACGGCATTTCTATTTCTACCAACTCGTGCGTATAAAAGTTATTTACCGCTTGATTGTAGGGCAAAAAGCGATCTTTCACCGTCATTTTGACCGTAAAGGTTTCACCCTCGATATTTACAGGAGCAACGAACTTATACACACCAAGAGTAAATTCACTGTTATTTTTATCCGGCTCAACAGACACCAAAGAGGAGTCTGTTATAATTTTAGGGATCGCCCTTGCTACTTCATAATGTAAATCTGTCCCACTTTTTTTAAGGGCATCCCCACTGGTTGCCTTACGCTTCAACACCCGCCTTGAAACAACAATATCCATCCCCGTTTCTTCATTGGTATGCGTCCCCTCAATACCATTCGCCGGGTCTGTCAGCCATTCCTGCGCTGCCTTTCTATCACCGTTAAAGATCCGGTCAGTAATCTGGATAGCCGCAATCCGCTTATCCCGGTTCATCTCCCAGTTGCCGAACCAAGCCTTAAATCTGGGGGTTCGCACCAGCACCCACTGCCGCTCGTTTAAGTTGGTAGGCTCACCATTAGGAGCTTTCATCCATTGATCTGTTCCCTTATATCTCGCTTCAACCGCTTTATATTCCCGTTCAAGCTGTGCCTTGCTTACACCGAGGGTTTCAGCCATGGAATAGAGGAAACCTTTGGGTTGGTCTTTTCCCTCTTGGAGCGCATCTCTCTCCTGCGTCTTGGCTTCCTTCTGCGCCTGCTTCGCTTCACGCCGTACAGCAATCTGCGACAACGCCCGTAGGTCAGCAGCGTTCATCTTGAAATGCTGGGCAATGCGTGGGCCAAATGCCTGGTGAACCAACGCTTTCACTCTGGCAATAATTCGGCGCACCAATCCAGCTTCGGGGGAATCCTCAACCATATAGGAGACAACTTCCTCCCAATAATGAGGCGTTCCCTTGTCGCCTTCTGCCCTCTCTATTGCAGCACGAATGGCCTCACCATTGCGGCTCTTTTCGTTCTGCCGTTCTTTTATCTGTTTCTGAATGTTTTGAAAGGCGGCATCGTTCAGCAATAGCTTGCGCATGTGGGAACCCATCTCATGGAGAAGGACATCCCATGCCTTGCCGTCTGCTATGCCGTCTTCAACGAGGTAGGTTGTTGTGCCGTCTGTAAAGCCCTGAATAGAGCCGTCTTCGGACGTCTTGACTTCGACAAAATCCTCTGTTATGTTGTCATAAAAGGCGGAATCAGAGACCAATCGGCGAGACTGATCACCTCGGCTGGCATTATGACCTAAACCAGTCTCTGTTCCGCTTTTTCTGTCTGAATAAAACGTGATAAGCGTGTCTTTCCCTTTATGTTCCCCCACCACGACCCGAAACCGTGTTCCGTTACGATAAAGGGTATAAACTCTCTTCTGCCCATCTGTCTTTGCTATTTTCCCTTTACGGATAACCTCCCCTACATCAAGAATCTCTTGAGCAGTAACAACACCCCTTTTGCCGCTATAATGATCTACAAGGATATGCACAGCACCTTTATTTCTTCCTATGCCACCATGAATTAACTCAACATATTCTTTTAATGTTTCAAGGTCTCCTTTTCGTATCTTCGTCGCAGGAGCCTCTCCAGTAACAACATCTTTTATCCCCGCCTGTTCTTCATTAAGCTCCTGCCCTGCCACATCCTGCTTAAACTTACTGATAAGCCTGGAAAGTTTCTTCCGTTCACTCTTCCACGAACGGCTTAGCCAAGACTGCTTTCCTGCACGGTTCAGCTCCTCCGCCTTAGCAACCGCCTCTTCCTGCGAGGAGAGAATAACCAGCCCGCCCTTATGTCCCTGGCGGGCTTTCGCCTCCATCATGGTTACAACTTGCTCACTGCCCAGCCTTTCGCCAATCTCAGCTTTTACGGTACGGCTGCGAACAGGTTGAGAGGCAACGCTTTTCTTTACTCCTCCTTGTCCCTTGCGTTTTCCGGTATCAGATGCCCGTCTCGTACCATCTGATCCACCTCGCTGAACAGCTCCCTGTACCTCTCCTTGCTGATCTTGGAGGATGCCGTCGATTGTGTTGAAGGCTTCCCGCTTGACTCTTGATTGCTCTGCTGTTGTTCTTGCGTCATGTAGTTGCTCCGCATAGGTTTTGATTGCACTGTTTACCTCCCCAACAGAGGAGGCTTCCACGTCAAAATAGGCAATAGCTTTACTGGCAGAGTTGAGCCGCTTGCTGTTCTCTTTGCTGTTGAGCTTATTACCAGCGTCAGACAATACCTCCTCCCGCTGTTTCCCCGCAACCGCTTTCATCGCATTGCGGGTTTTGGCATACTGGCCCTTGATATAAGCTCTAATCTGTGCTGTTTCCCGCAAAAGGGGAACAGTGGGGTTTTCCCCAAACAAAGAGAGCTGGTTACTCTTGCCCCTTGCTGCTGTCTTGGCAATAAGCGCAACCTCTTCCAACTCAGCGTTCTTGAGCTTTTTGGCAGCCTTGTAAACCTCCATCTGGTCTGCCGCCTGGGTAAGATGCCGACCAATAATAGCCCCTCTTGCCGGAGAAAGCTCACCATCAACCACCTTGGCAAACAGAGGGTCAGAAAGATGAGACAACTCAACACCCTGCCGGGCAATAGCACCGGAAAGGGAAAGGTCATGCTTCTCTTTCAGCTCTTTTTCCGTCAACCCGCTATCGCGGAATATCTTTGCTGCATCCGTTGCCGTGCCTCTCCCCTCGGCAATATTGATGATAGCTCCAAGGGTTCGGGCTTCTTCGGCGGTCTCTGCTTTGAGCTGGCGCACCAGCAAATCCCCCTTGTACCCGGATCGCTTTGCCAGCTCGTAGCGGTGATGACCATTAACCACGTAGCTCTTGCCATCTTCCGGGTCTGTCCAGATAGAAATAACACCGCCAAGGTCAGGATTGTACCGCTTACTCTCCTTTAGCTCCGCAGTTACGCCATCCTCCCCCACTGCATCAAGTTTATACTGGAAACGCCCTGGATCAACGCTCAAAGACTCAGGAGCAACATTTCCGGCAGAGCCTTTGGGGATATCTGCAGGGTTTTGCCGGGTGAAGGTTGGCTCTGTTCCGGTTTTGGGAGCGGCACTCTTGCCGGGAGCATCGAGTTTGTTATGTTCGGAGTGGCTCTCTTTATGTTCGGAGTGGGTTTCGCTATGTTCGGAGTGATCGGGTGCTTGCACTTCTGGCGCAGCCTTCTTCCCTCGCAAAGCCTCTGCATACGCAAAGCCCTCAGCGGTGATCTTATCTTCACCAATAACAGAGGAGCCATCCGACAGCACCCGCTTCCCGTCCTTCTCTTGCGGGGTAAACCCTCGCTCTACCAGCCTCTCAATATGGTTCTTCCGGCTATCAACATCGCCAAAAATCTTCACATGGGCTTTGAGGGCCGGGGGGACGTCAATACTCTTAGCCTCAGGGGTATTAACTGCAGCCGGTTTCGGCTCTTGCCCTGCTTCCTGCTCTTCCTGCACCCCACTCTCAAGCTCTCCCTTGCGCTGGTTATACGCCTCAACCAACGATTGTCCAACCTCCTGCGGAACAACCCCGGAATGCTCGTTCGCGACTCGATGCCACTCTGCACCAGAAGCTTTATCCAACTCCTCAAGGGTTTTGGCTTGTTGGTAACTCTCTGGGAGGCTATTCGGCTTTCTCAAAGAGTTCTCGGTATCCGCAACAGCTTCGGCAGGCTCTGGGGGGATGTCAGTCAACTCTTGTGGGCTTGTCTCCTCGTTGACATTTAAGACAGAACCTATTATGCTTTTGTAGAAATCTGGAAGTCTCTTGTCGGCGGCGGTGGCTTGTTGTTCCCTAATGTCGATAGAAGAAGAGAGACTCCCAGATTTTTTCACTTCCTCTTCTGTGAACACCTCATGGACATAAAATCTTTTTGAGTTTTTCTCTTTCTGCCTTGCTCGTATAAAAAGAAAATGTTCTTCATCTCCGAGCTTTACTTTCCCCGCAAAATAGTGATTATCAATATCTCGCCCATGGATATCTTTCATACTCCCTAGATACTCTCCACGCTCCAGTACATCTGGAACAGCAAGGGTAAGGTCAACCTTCTGAGGATAAAGGCTGTGCCCAAAAGAATCCTTCACCCCCCGAGGCTGAAAGTATACCCTGCCTATCTCGGTTTCCATCGGGCGACCGTTTATTTCCTCTTTTACCCATCGCTTAATAGCTGCAATGGCTTCTTTTGCACGATCTCTCTGGAACACACCCTTTTCGACATTCGCCACCACATTACTACGCAGCCGCTCCCGCTTCTCCTGCATCTGCTCCGGGGTAAAGTCCTGCCGCAAGGTAATCGGAGCTTCCTCCGCCGCCACCTCAACGGGTTCTGGCAGATTATCTTTTGTTATCTCATTGTTATCAGGCGTATTATAGTCTTCATTCTTAACAGATTGGGTATTTTCTACCGGCTCAATCGTTTCGTTAAGAGCTTCCTCCTCTTGAGACCTGCCGAAAAGTTCTTCTCTCCGCTCGTGATAGACAGCCTCCAGCTTATCATCAATGTCTTTAGCAACGATGCCATTGTTGCGTTGCGCCGTAAAAATAAGAGCCGCTTGCCGGAGAGCCTCTAACCCCTCCCTTGTATCAACCTGCTTATACAAGTTTGCAAGGTCACCAAGGGTTTTTATATTTTCAAGCTGCTCTTTCACTTCTGCCGACAAACCAGTGCTTGCCTTCTGTGCCTTTCGCCCCGCCCTTATTGAGCCGGATACACTGGCTGCGTTAGCTCCCCCTCCCATTAACATAGCCGCAGGGATGGCATTTCCAACGTCCTCCCCCATCCGTTCAGTTAGCGGCTTTCCTGTGGCCCAGTTCCGCGCTGCGGTTTCCGGGATCGTCTGCCCAATCTCTTCCGCGACCTCGATACCCGTGCCTAGTCCCAGCTTTTTAACTGCTTGCTTTCCGATCTCTCCCGCCGTCCCAGTTGTAACGGTGCGCCCCTCATTAAACGCAAGGTTGGCAAGTACGGTATCTACTGTTTCCACGCCCATAGCTTTTGCTGCCCTGGCTCCAAGCACACCAACACCAGCCCCGGCCACGCCTGTTGTCGTAGCTGCGGCATAGTCTTTAGCGTGTAGCCCTCTGTCAGCATTTTCCCGGCGCAACTGCTCTGCTTGGCTGCCAGCCATCGTTAAGCCCTCACCAGCAGCCATATACGCATAGGGAGCGATTCTCCCCGCAAGGAGAGGGGCCACGCGGCTTACCCCCATTGCAGCTAGCTTACCTGCTGCCATCCCCCCTACCATTGATGGGGCTGATCGGATAGCAAGCCTTAGGGCCGTTGAGGGATTATCTTTAATCGCGTCAAGCGTCCCCAGTAGCCCAGAGGCCTCCTCCACTCGACGATTAGCCTCCTGCTGGGCATCCGAGTACCCGCTTGCGATAAACTCACGGGTCACGTCAGGATCATAGCCAAGATAGTCGAGGGCCTTACCTGCATAGCCCTTTGTTGCGAGGTCAAGCAGCCCGACAGCCGATTCTCCGGTGTCGATGACACCCTCTGCCGCCATCAAAGCAGGGTCTCTTATATAGTCATACCACTCCCTTTCCGGCTCAGGGGGGTGCGCTGCCGCATACGCAGCTTCCGCCGCTTCTCTTTCACGCCTTGCCTGCTCTTCTCTTGCTCTCATCGCTGCAAGCTCTTCTTCTGATACCAGAGGTTCAAGTAATTCGGGGATGGGGTCAAGGAGTCCTGCCATATCTTTCCTCCAAACAAAAAAAGCCCCGGCAAGAGGACGCTACTTCTCCTCTCACCGGGGCTGCAGTTAACAGTGTGGCTGATGCCTGTCGGTTCCTATCTTTATTATACTAAGACCTTATTATACCTTTAAATTACTGCAAATACAAGAGATGGGAGGGGAGAAATAATCGGACTTATCCGCAAAAAGCTATTGACAATGTACCTTAAAAAAGGTACATTGTAATCAACAATGAGGGAGGGCTACAGGAGCCGCCCGGTTAAGTCTAAAAAAAAGGAGACGAACAATGGAAATCAGAATCAACGAAACAAAAGAACTCAAAACCCTCACCTTCTTCCACGGGAACAAAGACCTGGCTGAAGCAATAGTGCGTGACAGAGAAGATGTAGCACTCTCAACTCATTACGAAACCGACGAAGATTACAGGATATTCGCCCTCTCTCAAGAAAAATACTCATACTACAGTGAGAGCTTTAAGATAATGAAAAGCAACCAAGCTCAAATGTCTTTTTTGGAAGCTTACACAGGGAGAACTTATCCTGAATTAAGAGTATATACCCACGCAGAAGACCTACTTGCAGAAGCGAAAAGGGTGAAGGCTGAGATCGAAAGACTTATGCCAGAACCAGAACCTTTTGATTTTGAAGGAATCCTTTACTAAAAGAAGCAAAGGAGAGTCGAGTTCTGGCTCTCCTTTTATTACGGAGAAAACGATGAAAGACACATTGTATGCCCTTGGACAAGTTACAAGTATCCTCTGGAAAAATGCAGGGGATGTCCCACAAGCGATACTAGATAAAGTCCTTATTGCGCCAGCGTCAGGGCTTGCCTTAATGCTAAAAAAAAGCAAAAGAACAGATGCGCAAGAAAAAGAGATCGCTGCTATTATTGATAAGCTCGACAATATTTATGATCCAGATGGAGGCATAAGCGTTGAAGACCAAGGCGGCTTTTGGCTTGGTTATTATCACTACGGAGCTGCACAAGATACCGCCAAGAGATATGGAGCCGAAGAACTCCGCATGGCCGGTGAAGCCCTGTTTGGAGATCGGTGGCAAACCGATTTAACTAGGGCCTTAGGGTTGAACGATGCTGCCCGAATCCGGCAGTGGTTAAGGGGTGACAGGCCAATCCCCGTTGGCGTATGGGCTGACATATGCGCTTTATTGCGCACCAGAAAAATAAAACTTGATGAGGTAGTCTCCGTGCTGGAATCCGGCAATGAATAGTCGCGCCTGTCGAGACTGTGGTATTGAGCTGCAGTCTAGATATGCTTTTTATTGTCCTACTTGTCGTAAAAGGCATAAAAAAGTTATTTTAAAAAGAGAATGTCGCCAGTGCGGAAAAGTTTTTGATGGTGGCCCACGGGCATTTTTTTGCGAAGGCTGCCGGACTGAACGGCGCAGAGACGCAAGCCGGAGACAAAGGTTTATCATAAAAACAAGAAGGCTATAAACCCGGCACGATACAAACGCCGAAAAGCCCCTCCTAAACAGTGCCTTATCTGTAAAAAAGAATTTAAGGACAGACCAGGTGGCCCAACAACCTGCTCTCCTGCTTGTCAGAAGGAGCTTAGACGGTGCCACATGGCAATAACTACCGCTAAGCAAAAGAAACAGCGGACAGGGCAAAAACTCCCCGTATATCAAAGAGATGAGAAAGTTACTTGCTGGGATAAATCAAGGGCAGTATGGGTGCCAAGGGTGCCCAAAGAACCTGCACAAAAAAGCGAATAATTTGTACAGGTTTTTGTGACTTGCACACCAAGCCGGAACCCCGGCTGCCAGCGCACCGGGTATAGTGTTCAAAATTCTGTGTCACCTTCCATGTTCAGATAACATTCTGCCGTAGCGGAAGTAAAAGTCAGCTCCGAGAATGGGCCCCTGAAAAATGCTCGTCGGAGGAGCTGACTTTTGCTGGAGCGGTTAAATTATAAGTAAGATTTTTAATCAATCAGGCAAGCCCCTTCTTTTCCAAGAAGGGGCTTGCCTGATTGAATAGATTTCAGGGCTTCTTCAAAATCAAATATAGTCTCTTTCCCCTTCATTCGTCAGTCCTCCTTTTTCTGTTATTATAGCAGAGTTAGATTTCTGACACAGAATTTTGAACATCCTCGAAAAGAGAGGAAAAGCCGTGGGGGAAGGGAGGGAAAGAAAGGGGCGATACCAGAACCAGCAGCCCATCGGCTTACCAGCAGTTCATCTTCTGGATAAAAAAAAGCGGGTTAGAGGAAATAGCTGCTCTGCTCATAAGATAACCTCCATCTGGGTTGATGAGAATAATTTCTTTCTCAATTTTCGGCATAAAAACTTAATTATACGGTAAAACAGAAATACTCAGGTAGGGACGTCTGCTGGCAGTAGAATCACGATAATCTTGTAATTTCTTCCTCGGTTAATCCGGTAAGCTGCATAATTACAGGAATCGCCATCCCCATTTGCAGGGCTTTTTGAGCAACTTCTTCCCGGGTTTCTTCCTTGCCTTTTTCTCTGCCTTCTTCCCGGCCTTCCTTCCTGCCCTCTTCTCTTGCCGTATCCAATGAATTCTTCAAATCTCTATAATATTTTAAACTATCTTCATAAGCAGTTATCTGCTCTGGGCTAAATTTTGCTATCTCTGCCGCAGCAAACAACTTTTCAAATATTCGTTCCTGTAAAGAAACAGGAATTCTCTGTAAACGAGGAAGGTTTTTAAGGAAAAACAACCATTTTTCAAAACGACTCTTTAATTCATCTATTCCTTTTGTAAATTTGGGCATTTCAAGGTAGATAAAGGTCAGTTTATCATAAAATACCTTTTGCGTTTCAATATCGGTTAATTTGATATCATAGCGGAATTTTTCGGGTTCACTTTTATCCTCTTCAAAGACAAAATCCAGTATCGCTATGGTATAAACCGCTT
>PDWI01007360.1_pt1 | contig 13410 bp, 11 predicted proteins | sample 1430891 | NCBI WGS metagenome assembly PDWI01 (sample SAMN01162508, study PRJNA174530) | Oral metagenome, whole genome shotgun sequencing project. | biome: Marine environment; feature: Marine mammal; material: Swab sample of the gingival sulcus; isolation source: swab sample of gingival sulcus... | reverse complement strand
CTGCAGATTACGCAGTCGCTAGAGGAAGACCCACACGCGATTACGCTATTCTCTTTTAAGACTTTGCCTTCGGGACTAGAGAATTACGTCAATCGTCGCCTATCAAATTATCTATCAGACAAGAAGCTTGCGAGCCACAACATTCCCAATCTAAAGCAAATCGTCCAAGCAAGTAAGGTGAGTATTAACGTGGCAACCTACAAATGGGGCGAAGATGGTGCAGAGGTTGTCTCTTCAGGCGACGCAGCTAGTGCCATTGGTATGGCGCTAACTTTCATCAGTTATATGTTCATTATGATGTATGGAATGATGGTTGCTCAGGGTGTTCTGGAAGAGAAAAAGAACCGCATATTAGAGGTTATTGTCTCATCAGTGAAGCCTTTTGAACTGATGATGGGGAAAATTATTGGTATTGGTTTGGTTGGTTTGACACAGCTAATCCTTTGGATTATCTTCGGCACGGCTCTATCCTTTGCTCTGCCTTTCTTGCTCAGCTCAATGATGGATGGAACAACAAGCGAAATGGTTGCGCAAGGTGCTACGAACAATATGCAGTTAAACCACTTTATGAGCGTACTGCATACAATTAACTTCACTGAGATTTTAACAATGTTTATGCTCTTCTTCATCGGAGGGTATCTGCTCTATGCTGCGCTCTGTGCAGCACTAGCTTCAACGGTATCAAGTGAAGAAGACAGCGGTCAGATGATGATGATTATCACAGTACTGATGATGGCTTCAATGTATATCGGTATCGCTGCGACGAAAAGTCCAGAGAGTGCCCTGACGATGTGGTCATCGTTTATCCCATTCACTTCGCCAGTAGTGATGATGGTGCGTATCCCTTACGACGTTCCGCTCTGGCAGGAGCTAGTCAGCCTTGGCATACTCTTTGCAAGTTCGGTGCTGATTGTCTATATCGCAGCGAAGATTTACCGCGTAGGTATCTTGATGTATGGCAAAAAGCCTAGCTTCAAAGAGATTTGGCGTTGGTTACAGTATAAGTAATAAACAGAAAAACAATGCTCAAGGAACTTATTAAGAGACTCTACTTAGATTTGAGGCAAGCCCCTATCATTGCTTGTTATAAGCGTGTAGCTAAGCAATGCCGAGCGGACATTGAGGAAGCGATAAAAGAAGGTAAGGGGGCAATAAAGCCAACTACGCTCAAGGCTAAGCAAGAGCTAGGAACAGATAAAATCATTTGGCAGTATTGGGGACAAGGGGTTGATGACTTCTCTTCTTTGCCTGAGGTCGTTCAGTATTGCTTTAAGAGCGTTGATAAATATCAAGGCGAATACAAAGTTATTAGGCTATCTGACGAGACGATTAGCGATTATCTGGACTTACCAGACTTTGTTTACGACAAGCTTGAGCATAACCCTCATTTTACGAGGACGTTCTTCTCAGACTTTCTACGCCTTGCTCTGCTTACAACTTACGGTGGCGTTTGGCTAGACGCAACCATCTTGCAGACAGCTCCACTACCGAAAGCTTATACAGAGCAAGACTTCTTTGCTTTTCAGCGTTCGGAGGAAGTTTCAAAAGCGAAACAAATTTATTGGCGAAGCTCTTACTACCCTTATTGGGGCTGGACAAAGGACTTCAAAGTGCGTCTACTTAATAGCATCTTATTTGCCAAGCAAGACGCTCCCCTGCTTAATGCACTCTTTACACTTATCTATAGATACTGGGAGCATAATGAGACTGTAAACGATTACTTCTTCTTCCAAATCTACTTCCAAGAACTCGTTGAGCAGGAGTACAAAAAAGAGAATTGCTCTATCGTCAGTGATACGCTCCCACATATTTTACACACGAATATCAGCAGTGGAGGTGCTTATCAGTTTATGACAGAAGAGGCTTTGCTCAAGCAATGCTCTATTCATAAGATGTCTTACTTTGAAGGCGAGGCATTAGAGCGATTTAAGAAGCTCTGCAAAGAGCAAAATATAAGTATAGAAGAATAATCAATGATAAAGAAAATAGTATTTGACTTAGGGGGCGTCTTCCTTAAGCTCAATAGAGAAGAAGCCTGCAAACGCTTCTATGACTTAGGCATTACAAATATAGAAGAGCTTTTAGACCCATATTTGCAGAAGGGTTGTTTCCTCGCCATTGAAGATGGACGAATGGACAAAGATACTTTTGCTAAGGAACTAAGTCGTATGGCTGGGCGAACAATCTCTCAAGAAGAAATAATGAATGCTTATCTCGGCTTTATTGAAGAGATTGAGGCATACAAGTTTGACTTCTTAGAAGAGCTACGAAAAGATTACCCTATTTACATATTAAGTAATACGAATCCTTATATAATGGATTTGGCAGAGAGTGCAACATTCCTGCCTAGTGGCAAAAAACTCAGCGACTTCTGCGAAAAGAAGTTTGCAAGCTGTGAAATGGGCGTAGTCAAACCAAATAAAGACATCTTCCTCAGAATGATAGAGGAAGCAGAGCTTATTCCCGAAGAAACGCTCTTTATTGATGATGGAGCAAGAAACATCGCTACAGCAGAAGCATTAGGCTTCCAGACCTATCAGCCTCTTAATGGCGAAGATTGGAGAGAAGCCATTCAAACACTACTAAACAAAAACAAATAGATATGTCAAAAATTAAATGTATAGGTGTCCTAACCTCTGGAGGAGATGCCCCTGGAATGAACGCTGCTATTAGAGCCGTGACCCGCTCTGCTATTTACCACGGAATGAAAGTTAAAGGAATATACCGTGGCTATAAAGGACTTATTACGGGAGAGATTAAAGACTTCAAAACACAAGATGTAAGTAATATCATTCAGCGTGGAGGAACAATTCTCAAAACAGCTCGATCTACTGAGTTCAAAACCGAAGAAGGACGTAAGAAAGCCTACGAAACGCTTAAGAATAATGATATTGATGCCTTGGTCGTTATTGGTGGAGATGGCTCGCTAACAGGAGCAAGGATATTAGCAGAGGAATATGACTTCCCTATCGTTGGACTACCTGGGACGATTGACAATGACCTATACGGAACAGACTTAACCATTGGTTACGATACTGCGCTTAATACTATTGTAGATGCAGTGGATAAAATCCGTGACACAGCTTCATCACACGAACGTCTTTTCTTCATTGAAGTGATGGGAAGAGAAGCAGGCTTTCTTCCCTTGAATGGGGCTATTGCATCAGGAGCTGAAGGTGCAATTATCCCTGAGTTTGCCGTGGAAAAAGACCAACTAGCCGAAACGATTCAGCACGGCTTCAGAAAGACAAAAAACAGTAGTATTGTGCTTGTTTCTGAAAGTGAAACTACTGGCGGAGCGATGGGCGTTGCCGAGCGTGTAAGAGAAGAGTATCCTCACTTTGATGTGCGCGTGGTAATCCTTGGACATATCCAACGAGGAGGTAGCCCTACAGCGCAAGACCGTATCCTTGCAAGTCGTTTAGGAGTTTCTGCTATCAACGCTCTCCTTGAAGGACAGCGTAACATTATGATTGGTATCGACAACGATGAAGTCGTTTACGTGCCTTTCACTAAAGCGGTTAAGAAGAACAAGAAAATCGAAGAAGAACTAATTGATGCCCTTAGAATACTTTCAATCTAAGGATATTTCCCTTCTACAGGGACGTTTGCTTGAATGGTTTTCTCGTGAGGCAAGGGACTTGCCGTGGCGAAGGACGCGCAATCCTTATTATATTTGGCTTTCGGAGATTATCCTTCAACAGACGCAGGTTGTGCAAGGCACAGCCTACTATCATCGCTTTATAGAGACTTACCCAAAGGTAGAAGACCTCGCTTCCGCAGAAGAAGATGAGGTACTTCATCTTTGGCAAGGCTTGGGCTATTACTCACGAGCAAGGAATTTGCTCCGTGCAGCTCAGATGATTGTTTCGGATTTTGGCGGTCAGATGCCTCAAACACTTGAAGAGATTAAACGCCTACCTGGTGTAGGACCTTACACGCAAGCAGCTGTTCTCTCCTTTGCTTTCGACTTGCCTCACGCGACAGTGGACGGAAACGTTTACCGCGTATTAAGCAGACTTTATGCCCTTGGAGAACCGATTGATAAGCCTAAGGGGCAGAAGCTTTTCCGCGAACTTGCGCAAAACTTCCTCAACCTTAACGACCCTGCTCAGCACAATCAAGCAATGATTGAGCTTGGAGCTTTGTGCTGCAGCCCTCGCAATCCAAATTGTCTTTTCTGTCCTTTTGAGACGCACTGCCTTTCTTACATCGCAGGCAATCCAACCGATTATCCAAAGAAAGTCGGCAAGATTAAAATCAAAGAGCGACATCTCAATTATTTTTACATCAAAATTAGCGCAGACAAAGCACAAGCTAAAGAGCCGATGACCCTAATCCATCGTAGAGGAGAGGGCGATATTTGGCAAGGCTTATACGAACTTCCTCTTATTGAGACGAAAAAAGCCACTATACTTGAAGACTTGCTTAAGACAAAAGCTTGGAAAGAGCTTCTAAAATCTGGCACTAAAGCCAAGATCTCCTCCACGGCTCTTGCAGAATGTAAGCACCGCCTTACGCATCAATTGCTCCACGCTAAGCTCTACACCATAGAGTTTGATGATTATAAGAAGGCAACAAGCGAAGATATTTACCAACTAATACCTGAGACAGAGCTAGAAAACTACGCAATGCCTGTCCTCTTGGAGAAACTGATGAAAGACTCATCTTTGTAAAAAAAGTAGAACATTTGCCTTATTCCCTCAAAATTCTTAACTTTACGGCAAGAAACTAAACAAAAATATATTATGAAACAGATTATCCAACATTGGTTAAAGACACTTTCGCTGTCTTTCATCTTAATGATTACGCTTCAGTCCTGTGTCGCACTTTTAGGGTCACAGTCTGACAAGATGATGAAAGTCTATAAAGGGCAATCACAAGAGGAAGTCTATGAACTTCTAGGGAAACCAGCTTTTCGTCGTTTTAATCGAGATGGAGAAGAATGGGAGTATCGTCGTTGGCGTAGCGAAAGTTCGTCAGAGGTTACAGTCATTACTTTTGTTGATCATCGTGTGAGCAAATTAGATAGTTATTACGATAGAGATATGAGACCTATCATTCGCCACGAAGGTCCTCAAATCATTGAGCGTCCAATTTATAATAGACCTCGCTATAACGACCGCAGAAGACGCAGACACAGAGAAGACTATAACTACGAACGTCGTTTAGTTAGTAAAAGAGTCTTTACGACAATTAAGCGAGAAGTAACAGAACAACCATTTACAGATGACAAAATAAAGGTCTTAAAGTATCACAGTAGATATAACTTATTTACTTGTGACCAAATTAGAAGCTTGCTCAGACAGTTTACTTTCTCTGATGACAAGCTTAAGGCGCTACGCATTCTTTCAAGATGCATTTACGATGGTTTCAACAGCCGAACTATTGTATCTGAATTCAATCTCATTGACAGAGACGATGCGATGCGCATCTTAGGTTACGAAGATTAGGATATATTAGATTATTAATAACTTCAATAATAGAAACAATGAAACAAATGATTAGACATTCCTTACCAACAATTGCCTTAGCATTTATCTTGATGTTAGGGATACAATCTTGTTCTCAGAAAGTCGTTAGCCCACAGGTTAGGACAGTAATGGGAGTCAAGCAAGGACAAACAGAAGCAGAGGTTTATGAACTTTTGGGCAAACCAGCATTTCGTCGCTTCAATAGAGAACAAGAAGACTGGGAATATCGTCGCTGGGAAAGCCCAACGACAGCAAAGGTTACGGTCATTACTTTCGTCAATCACCGTGTAAGAAAGCTAGATAGCTACTATGAGCGTATCAAGGAAACTCCTCATATCAAAAGAGAGGTTAAAACAATAAAAAGACGTGTCTACAAACCAAGACAAAGAGAGATACATCGACCTACTCGCTATATCCAAGCTAAACCATACGAAGAAATTAGCGATTATGAGTTAATGGAAATCATTGACAGACTTGGAGATGGACGCAGTACTTCAGATGCCTTAAGAATACTTCGCATTTACAGCAAAAACAAGAGATTTAGCTGCTCTCAAGTAAGAAAGATATTTGATCAATTTATCTTCTCTAGCGATAAGGTAAAAGCGCTCAGAGTACTTGCACCACGTATTGTTGATAATGAAAATGACGAAATTCTTGTTGCAGAATTTACTGAACCAGAACGCTCACAAGCGATGAGAATACTTGGCTACTAGCCTAATGTATTAACAAAGCTTTTAGAGCAATAAGTATAAAGAGTAATATCCTCCGCTAAAACAGTTGTTTTGGCGGAGGATATTCTTTTCTATTTACCTTGCATTTTATTTCTCCCTTAAACTTTGAAATTTGAGGAAGGAAACAATCAACACAAATAACTGTTAACAAAAGACTTACACATCATACTAAAATTAACAAAAAAGTTTTCCCATAAAGTCAAAAAAGTTTAGCGGAAAAGTCCTCAGAGTTTAAGGGAAAAGTCAAATGACTTTTCCCTTAAACTTTTTCAAAGCATTAAGAAAGCTTATTTATTTGGCTTATTGCTTGAATATCCTTATTTTTGAACTTTAATAATGTAAATCAATAAAATAGGACTTTTACAAGAAATTATCGACAAGTATTGAATATGAAACTAGAACATTTTAAGCTGAGTACATTCGTCGGCTTTACCCTTAGCCTACTGCTTAGTCTGTTACCGCTATCCAAACTATCAGCACAAGCTGAAGGCAACTTCACCATTAGTGGTTACATTGATGATGCAAGCTCCAGGGAAACGCTCATTGGTGCAACCATTTACGCTCCTGAGAGCAAGACAGGTGCTTATACCAACTCCTTTGGTTTTTATAGTCTTACACTCCCCAAAACGGCGAAACATATTCAAATATCTTATGTCGGCTATAAGACATTTAGCCTTGAACTAGATGGCAAGAATAACAGTAAACTAAACATTCACCTTGAACCCCTTGGCGAACTTCAAGAAGTCGTCGTAACGGCAGAGAAAAGAGAGATGTCCTCACCAGTGGTAGGCGCTCTAAATGTGCCAGTCCATATCATCAAGACTGCCCCTGCATTAATGGGCGAAAATGACCTGATGAAGACGCTCCAGCTCCTACCCGGTGTTCAATCTGGGAGTGAAGGTAGCTCAGGCGTTTTCGTTCGAGGAGGAGGTCCTGACGAAAACTTAATTCTTTTGGACGGTGTCCCCCTCTATAATGTTGACCATTTGATGGGCTTCTTCTCTGTTTTCACACCTGAAGCCGTTAAGAACGTTAAGCTCTATAAGGGAAGCTTCCCTGCACGCTTTGGCGGACGCCTCTCGTCAGTGATTGACGTGCGTACCAACGATGGTAACCTCAAGGAATATCACGGAACGCTATCGGTTGGTTTAATTGCTTCAAAGTTTCAATTAGAAGGACCTATCGTCAGAGACAAAACGTCCTTTAACCTTTCGCTAAGAAGGACTTACGCCGACCTTATTGCGAAGCCATTCCTAACAGAAAAAGAAAAAGGAGGATATTACTTCTACGATACAAACCTCAGAATTCAGCATCGCTTCAGCGCGAAGGATAGAATTTTCCTAAGCGCTTATCACGGATTAGATAAGTTCCACGGAGAGAATAAAGATGACTATGATACTGATATAAAGCGTGAAACAGAAGGTCAAATTAAATGGGGCAATACGCTTGGCTCATTGCGCTGGAACCATACTTTCTCCCCTAAGCTCTATAGCGATTTGACACTTGCTTACACACATTATCACTTCCTATTTGGCACAGATGTCAAAGAGCGCAACATCAAAGAGCATAACAATAGAACCGTTAATTCGAAATACACTTCGGGCTTGCACGACTATTCTGCGAACTGGAACTTTAACTATTACCTCACGAATAAGTATAAGTTCCGCTTCGGTTTGGATTATCTCTTCCACAACTTCCGCCCAGAAGCCTTTGCCTTTGACATCAATGGTATCGGAAAAGAAGAACTTGAAGAGAATATCGAGAATCTAAACTTACCTACTTACCGCACGATTAAGGCGCACAACGCTTCGCTATATCTTGAAAGCAAGAGCCAAATCACGAAGCAGCTGATGCTTAACCTAGGACTAAGGGCTTCTAGTTTCTTCGTTGATAAAACGCAATACTTCTCGTTGCAACCTCGTGCAATTATTGAATACCGTCCAGTAAGTGATTTGCAGTTTCAGCTCTCTTACAGCAAGATGAGCCAAAATATCCACTTGCTTACTTCGGCAAATATGACCTTACCTTCAGACCTTTGGGTGCCAACGACCAAGAAAGTTAAGCCAATGAACGCGCAACAAATCAGCTTCGGCACGGTCTTCAAAGGCTGGAAGGGCTGGGAGCTTTCGCTAGAAGGCTACTACAAGGATATGCGTAACATCTTGGAATATAAGGACGGAGCAAGCTTTTTTGGCATCTCTGGTGGCTGGGAAGATAAGGTTGCGATGGGACGCGGACGCGCCTATGGTATGGAACTTCTTCTGATGCGTACGCTAGGTAAGACAACTGGTTGGATAGGCTATACGCTCGCTAAGAGCGAACGTCGCTTCAATGACCTAAGCCTTAACAATGGGCAGTGGTTCCCTTATAAGTACGACCGACGTCATCAGCTTAATATCGTACTTTCACATAAGTTCAGCCGCCGCATAGATGCTTCAGCTTCGTGGGAATTTTCTAGCGGAGGTTATATTACGATTCCAAATGGCAAGGTCTATGACTTTACGAAATACGAAGAGCTAGACAAAATTTGGTGGGGTTACTGGAGAGATAGCACCAATCTGTACGAAAGTCGCAATAATTATAAAGTTCCGCCAACGCACAAGCTTAATCTTAGCTTTAACTTCAACCGCTTCCACAAAAACGGAGCTAGAAGTATTTGGAACGTAAGTGTGTACAATGCTTACAATGCGATGAACCCAGCCTTCGTTTATCCAGAAAATTACAGCAATAGTTCAGGAAGAAAGCTAACGAAGATTACAATCCTGCCTATTATTCCTTCAGTTTCTTACACCTATAAATTCTAAGTATTATGTTAGCATTCAAAGAGACAATCAAATATACGCTAGCACTTCTTCTATTTGCTGGCACGCTTTTCTCCTGTGAGAACACAATAGACCTTGATGACGAGGAATTTACACCTCGCCTAGCGCTGACTTTCTTAGGCTCTACAGAGGGTGAGGATCAGCAAAGGTTCTACATCTCTGAGAGCTTCATCTCACGAAATCCTCGCATTATCAAAGATGCTAAACTAGAAGTTTTCATCAATGATGAGCTCAAGGAAACCGTTACAAGCAGTACTTTCAGAAAAGCTTCTTCTTCAAACTATCCCCCATCGGCTTATCAAGAGGAACAGCCTGAGAACTATCCTTATCTTATCAGAAGTGAATTTAAGGCAGGAGATAAGCTTAAGTTTCGCATCTCACACCCTGACTTTGATGACGTAGCAGAAGCGAGTACTGTAGTGGCTAAAGCGCCCAATTTCAAGGTCGAGATGAAAGAAGTAGTGAGAGGCATAAAAAATTCACACAGCGACTACATACGCGAATTGCTTCAGTTCAACATCAAGGTGCAAGACATCAAGAATACAGATAATTACTATCGCCTTAAGATACACTACAGCGACCTGCTTGGGCAAAACGAAGAAGCGCCAAAGATTGAAAATACAGAGGATTACATTATGATGAAAGGACAGCCTCAGACAGAAGACAGTGACATTAACATTGATTTCTCTGAGAGTTACAGAAATAATTATAATGTCTTCTCTGATGAATTCTTCAAGGATAAGGAAGGGCAGATAAGCGTTTACTGTCGCAGACCTACTAGAAATTCCAAGGTAGAGGTTACGGTTGAGAGCATTAACCCTACGCTCTATCATTATCTACAGGTCATTGACAACACTGAATTAAATAATCCATTTGTTACGCCCTCAATCCTTCCAACCAATGTCAGCGGAGGCGTAGGCGTTGTGTCCGTTGCGGGGAGCAAAATCAAGACGCTATCCTATACGCCAAAGTTCAATCCCAACAACTCTATTTACGGTAACTAGACTATGAAAGGAGGTAAGCAAAAAATACAAAGTCTCATCTATGGTGGAGGTTCTTGGCTGAACCGTCATAATTCGGTGCGCATCGGTTTGATTATCGTTGCCGTGCTCTTCACGATTGGCTCTCTGCTTATCTCAGACAAGCTCGTCAAACAGATGGAGCACGAGGAGCGTCAGCAAATGGAGATCTGGGCGCACGCCACGCAAGCGCTTGTCTCTGGCGGACAAGATGAGACGCTCAACCTGATGACACGAATCATTGAGATGAACGAGACAATCCCCGTTATCCTAACAGATGAGATGGGACGCGTTCGTTCTTATAATAACATTGACTTACCGAGGAAGAACCCAGAGAAAGCACTCTACAAAAAACTCAAAGAGTTTGGCGAAGCTTATCCGCCTATCGTTATCTATGGTCGCGACATTGAGTACCTCTACTACTCAGATAGTAACTTCCTGCGTCAGCTTCTGCTCTTTCCTTATATTCAGCTTTTTGTTTTCATCATCGTTTTAGGTATCTCAATCTCTGCCATCTCTAGTCTTCGCCGAGCCGATCAAAATAAGATTTGGGAAGGCTTATCGCGAGAAACGGCTCACCAACTTGGGACGCCCATTTCCTCACTGATGGCTTGGCGCGAACTGCTACAAAGTTCAGACGTTGACCCAATGATACCCAATGAGATGGCAAAAGACATTGAACGCCTAGAGATTATCGCCAACCGCTTCCAAAAGATTGGCTCTCTGCCCAACCTTGTTGCTATTAACCTTGCGACGATACTCAATCGTTCAGTTAGCTATATGCAGCCACGCATCTCATCACAGGTTGAGCTTATCCTTAGAGAGAACGAAGAGGCTAACTCAGCCCTCGTTATGCTCAGCGAAGTACTCTTCGCTTGGGTCATTGAAAACCTCATTAAGAATGCCGTTGATGCAATGCAAGGCGTTGGCACAATAGAAGTTAAGTACGGCATAAAGGGGCAGGAAGCCTTCATAGATATCAAAGACACAGGCAAGGGCATTAAGAAAGGGAAGTTCGAGCAGGTCTTCCGCCCTGGGTATAGCACGCGCCAACGTGGCTGGGGACTGGGGCTATCGCTTGCCAAACGTATTATAGAAGATTACCACAAAGGGCATATCTTCGTCAGAAAATCGGAGCTAGGCAAAGGCACAACCTTCCGCATCTTACTCCCAATCGTCAAAGACAACACTCAATCAATAGACAATGCTTGAAGCACTATCCCAAACGCTTGTAATCATTAGTGATTATATTTCAGCTCATTACATCGAACTCACTGCAGCTGTCATAGCGCTTATCTACCTGAGGCTACAATATAAAGTCAGTATGTGGCTTTGGCCTGTCGGCATTATCGTTCCCCTTTTCTACATTTATATCTCTCTCGAAGCGAAGTTCTATGGTAATATCCTCATCAATGGATATTTCTTAGTTGCAAGCATTTGGGGCTGGTATCTTTGGTATAAAAATCAGAATCTGGACACTGGAGAGAACGAAGCACCCATTACATCAATCAACAGTAAGAATAGATTGCTTAGTAGCTTGATTGCTCTACCATTATATGGACTACTTTACTATATAACAGCCAACTACACAGACAGCGTCCTACCTTGGGCAGATGCCCTCTCAACGACAATTTCCTTTATTGGAATGATTTGGCTGGCAAACAAATGGCAAGAGAATTGGCTTTGCTGGATTTTCGCAGATATCATAAGCTCTTTTGTCTTCTATAAGTCAGAAGATTACGTCTCATCAGCCGTCTTCTTCATTTATTTTATCGTAGCCGTAATGGGCTATTTCCATTGGAAAGGCTTAGCAGAAAAACAAGCGAATGACGCAGTATCATAAATTAAAACAAGAAAATGCGCCACGCACAATCGTGCTTGCCAATGGCGCTTTCCCAACGAGCGCCTTAGCCTTGGGACTGATTGATGCTTGGGCTAAGGGAGATGAAGGCTTTCAGCTGATTTGTTGCGATGGCGCAGTCAATAAGTTGCAAAGCTATACCAAGCGACTGCCTGATGCGGTCGTGGGTGATTTGGATTCTGTTAGTCCAAAGCTCAAAGAGGAGTTAGGAGATAGGCTCAAGCAATACCCTGACCAAGATACCAACGACCTGACAAAAGCCATTAACTACATCAGCAAAGAGCTAGGTATATCCTCTATTATTTTGCTCGGTGCATCGGGCGAAAGAGATGACCATTTCCTCGCAAATATCGCCCTCTTACCGACTTATGCGAACTTACTAGACGAACTGATTATGCTAACAGACGAGGGGGCTTTCTACCTTATTCAAGAGGCAAGCACTTTTGAGGTTGTCATCGGTCAGCAAATATCAGTCTTTAATTTTGCGCAGACACCGCTCACGCTCAAGGGCGTACACTGGGCATTGGATAAGGCTATCCTACCAGAGCTGTGGTGTGGCACGCTCAACCGAGCAGACGAAGAGCAAATAAGCATTGATTGCCCCAATCCTTGCCTGCTCTACTTGGCAAATGAGTGCAAGCAATAGCCTTCAAAAACAAGCCAAATAATACAAATAAGAACTCGCTCTTAATACACACTACAAATATCTAACTATCAAACACTTAACACCATTCTTTTATTGTTAAAAAAACTTTCCCATAAACTCTCAGAAGTTTAAGGGAAAACTCAAAAAAGTTTATGGGAAAAGTCATTTGAGTTTAGCGTTAAACTTTTTCAAGCTATCCCAATAGCACAAATCAGAACACCTCCCAGCGGGGGGCAAAATGCTCTCGCATTTTGGTAATAAATACGACTAATAAAGAGAATTATGCTTAGCTTTGTAGAAATATGAACTAATGTACGCTAGCATTTGTTAGAATGATAGTAATTAAATAGAAATATAACATTATCTTTTCGGTCGCTGAGCCTGTCGAAGCGTTGAAACGAAGCGAGAAAACATATTGAAATAGGAATATAACAGATTAAAAATAGAAATATATTATGAAAGAATTATCAGACATTGGGCTAATTGGATTAGCTGTGATGGGCGAAAACCTCGCTCTAAATATGGAACGTAACGGATTTCAAGTATCCGTTTTCAACCGTTCACAAGACAAAGTAACCAACTTCATCAACGGACGTGGTGCAGAGAAGAAATTCCTCGGTTTTGCTGAAATCAAGAACTTCGTCGCTTCACTTGAGAGACCTCGTAAGGTGATGTTGATGATTCGCGCAGGTAAGCCTGTAGATACAGTGATTGAAAGCCTTTTGCCTTTCCTTGATAAGGGCGATATTATTATTGATGGAGGTAACTCAAATTGGGAAGATAGCGAACGCCGTGAGGCATATCTTCGTGAGAAGGGATTTTATTTCGTTGGTACTGGTGTCTCAGGAGGTGAAGAA